>MDTE01156336.1_pt1 | contig 17815 bp, 15 predicted proteins | sample 811231 | NCBI WGS metagenome assembly MDTE01 (sample SAMN05326651, study PRJNA326480) | marine metagenome | isolation source: seawater | place: Indian Ocean: Red Sea | collected 2010 | reverse complement strand
TCTTCAGCAATACCATCCATTGCATCATCCCAGGAAACTCTCTGCCAATTCCCGTCTCCGCGGGCACCTACCCGCTTCAATGGATGTAAAAGTCGGCTCGGATGGGCAAAGGATTTCGGAGCGTAGGCACCTTTCATACACAGCACATCCTTGAACAATGGATGGTCTCTAGTAGTTACTTTGACAACCTCACCCTCTTCAACCTTGACAGCAACCGGGCAAAAACCATCACAACTACTGCAGACCACGTTTTTTAGCTGTTGATTACGCTGAGTCGACTTTTTTACGTGCCCGTCTGGCATATCTCCCCCTCCCGCCATAGTGTCTTCCAGGCCAGCAGGTATAACAACTAGCGACCAATTGTGAAAGCCGATTTAAAAATGGAACCTATTCAACAACTGAATCCAGCCAGTTCGCGACTGCATGTCCCAAGGTTACCATGCGGGTCACAGCACCAGGAATAGCCACATAGCTTTCAACCATTTCATGGGCGCCAACCGGCAGAGCAACCGTTTCCGTCTTTAAATAAGCCATTCTTGCTGCCAACTCACCGGATACTTCATGTACCCGCTGCACGGACTTACTAAGCTCGCCGGATCGCTGCAATGGCACAAAAACGTCATGCACAATAGACAGAAAACCTGGCCATCGGGCCAGGTGGCGCCATAAAGTAGCCAGCGCCCCATCCTCTACGGCGCCAAATTTGTTTATTTCCAAAAGTAGCCTCCACACATCGGGTTCGATCTCGTTCTGAGGCAACAGTCGAGGTATAGGAGGCCAATGAATAACTTTCTCTATCTTGGGTTTTGTCAGCGGGTCGCCATGTGGCTTAGCGAGCAAACAACTAAGCGCTAACATATTCATACCATTAGACCTATTATACGCCGAAACGATAGCCCGCACGCTGGTAATATCTCCCGACGTTAGCCCTGCAGACTCTAATTGGCCCGCTAAAAGTGGCTTAGGAACTGGCAAATCATCACTCGTTGCTATCGAAGCGAGAGCAAGTTGGGGAAAACCGCTTAGATAGAGGGGTTTAGCGGCAGCCCACACTGCCTCTAGGCCTCCATCAACAGACACAAGTGTGCGCCAAATAGATGTCAGCAAGGGAATACCCATGGTATCTCGAATGTCGGCAAAGATTTCTGCTATCTGCCCGGCGGCTTCTTCCTCCGTGATTGCAGAAACCGGGTCGTCACCAAATTGTGCCATAATTCCCCCTCGTAAATTTTTTGGTTAGCATAAAAGTGAAGCTAACCCGATACACCCAGTTCCTAAGTTGCCATCAATATATAGACGCCATTCTAAGAGTCTGCTTAAATAAATCCTGGACCTGGAAGGTACATAAAAAGGACCTACCCATAAAAATAGGATGGTCGCAGGATTAATCTTCGATTAGGTCGTCTAGGATTTGTGAGCGATGGTTGAGAACCAACAAAGCATGACACTACAAGAGGCCCTGGAATTAGCTATAAAGCATCATCAGGCAGGACAGTTAGATAATGCTAAATCCATCTACCAACAAATTCTTCAAGCACAACCCCAACAACCAATAGCCCTACATTTTCTTGGGGTAATCTCCCACCAGAGTGGAGACAACTCCCTAGCTGTTGATCTAATATCCAAAGCTATAACACTTGAACCCCAATATGCAGAAGCACACAGTAACCTTAGCCTTGCTCTTTCTGCGCTTGGAAAAACACACGATGCCATCGATAGCTGCAAAAAAGCCCTAGCAATAAACCCTGAATACGCGGAAGCACACAATAATCTGGGGCTAGCGTTAGAATCTCTAGCCAAGCTAAATGATTCTGAACACTGTTATCGCACTGCCATCAACCTCAAGCCAACATACGCCATTGCTCACAATAATCTGGGCAATGTCCTCCAAGACCTTGGAAAATTGGGGGCTGCTATTGAAAGCTATAAAAAAGCAATAGAGGAAGATCCTCAATATGCCGATGCCCACAACAACATGGGTAACGCGCTGAGAGCAGAAGGCAGACTAGAGGACGACCTCGAATGCTACAGGAAAAGCCTAGATATTAACAAAAACAGCACGCATGCACGATCCAATTTGGGTGATACACTGAAAGACCTTGCTTACCAAAAAAGGTTCTCAGAAAAAAATGATTCCTCTGGCGATCAACTGAAGGTCGCTCCAAAACTTTCACAAGACCAGTCTGAGACCTGGACTGAGGTCTTGGCCGTTGCGGAAAGCACTCTCCAGCTAAAACCCAATGATACAAGCGGACTCGCCCTTAAAACATCGGCTTTAATTGGTCTTCACAAGCTGGATGAGTGGGAGAACCTATGTAACTTTGAACGATTTATAGAAACGGTGCATATTGAGGTTCCAAACGGATACAAGAATTTGAAGGTCTTCAATGAATCGTTGCTTAAACGATGCTCGGAAGACCCGAACCTAAGCTACGAGCAAGGTGGGAAAGCGATCAAGAAGGGGGAAAGGCTAAATGCGCTCCAATTGGATCCGCCAGACAGCCCCGTCTCTTTGCTTCTTGATAAAGCAAAAAACGCCATACACGATTACACGCTAGGGCATCCGCCGGATAAAGACCACCCATACCTGGCTCAAATACCTACTAAATGGCGTCTCGTAGCGTGGGGTTCAATTTTGTACGAACAAGGCCATCATGAAACGCACATACATCCAAGCGGATGGATTAGCGGCGTCTACTATGGAATATTACCCACATGCACCAAGGACGGTGATGGCCAGGGAGAAGGATATATTGAGTTTGGAAGACCAAGCAATCATGTTGCAACACAACAAGACCCCAATTTCCACCTCTTGCAACCTAGTGAAGGACAAATAGTCCTATTCCCTTCGTATTTTTACCACCAAACCATCCCGTTTCAATCAAATGAAAAGCGTTTCACCATAGCTTTTGATGTAATCCCAGAAAGCTGGTGATTTATCAAGCTTAGGGCTGCTAGATGGCGATCGACCGCAGCAAACGACCCAACAAATCGCTGTAGGGTGACCAGATTAATGACAGACGTTATTCTAGCTGATACAAAGCTGCTCCAGCGCCGGAGTTATTGCTGTTTTTAATAACTTAATTGATGGTTTAGGTGCTACTCGGCGGTTACTTGGGAGGTTTTATGAAACACTGTTGGAAAATAACACTCACGCTTTTCTGTTTTTGCACTGCCCACATGCAGGGAATAGCTGAAGCCAAAGAACTTACCTTCGCTACTGGCCTCCCCCCCACCCACACTTGGGCGAAAGCCTACACCTACGTCGAAGAACACATTGAGAAAAGAACCGGAGGAACATTGAGTGCCGAGGTCTATTATGGATCGCTGCTCAACCTCAAACAGAGCCTGACAGGACTAAGGGATGGGATAGCTGATGCCGCAATGCTCGTGCCAGGCTATCATCCGGCTGAGCTGCCCCAAACAAATTTAATTATCGACCTGGCAATGCTGGGAAAAAATGCAACAGTGCTATCAGCAGCGGTTTCCGAATATATTTTTACATGCCCTGAATGCCTAGCAGAAGCCGAAGCAAATGGCTCCGTTTTTGTAGCGATGACAGCAAACGCCCCCTACATGCTGCTTACCATTGAACCTATGACAACGGTGGAATCCTTGCGCGGAAAGAAGATCCGAAGTTTTTCCGCCTTTGGGAGATGGGTTGAATATGTTGGAGGCATAAAGATGAGCCTTTCGGCTAACGATATATATGATGCTCTTAGCCGAGGCGCTCTAGATGCCAACCTCCACCCGGCAACTGAGCTCTATAATCTAAATTTTGGCGATGTAGCGAAATATGTTACTCGATTGCCCCTCGGAACATACAACGGGAATGAATTTAATTTTAATATAGATACTTGGAGATCCCTAACAACCCAACAAAGGCGCCATATGCTTGACCTATTTGCTGAGGCGGCGGCGTTGACTACGGTGGAGTTTCAAAATTTTAATGATGAAGTTTTAAATACAAAGGCAGCACAAGACGGAATACAAGTGCTCGAACCCTCTCCTGAGCTTGTGGCGCTAACTGATCGATTTATTTTGGAAGATCTAGCCAACTTTGATCAGATGGCTAAAGACAATTACGGAATTCAGGATGCTCGGCAACGCGTGGAACGCTTTCGTGGCCTAATTATACGCTGGCGAGAACTCCTTTCAGCGATTGATGCCAATGACGTAGAAGCTGTAACCACACTTTATAAAACGGAAATCTGGGACAAGGTAGATGCGGCCTCTCACGGAATGTAGGACACTAGTAACAACAACTAATATTTGCGTATCAACGCGAGGATAACTTGGGTCGTTTAGGACAAATACTAGCATCGCTGAGCCAATTATGGGCCTTTTTTGCCTGCGTTGCAGTAGTACTGATGATGGCCCACATTAGCCTTGATGTTTTATTGAGGTGGATTGGATTACCAATTCCAGCTACCGTGACCATTGTACCTCACTACTACATGCTACCCATCGTTTTTCTACCCTTAGCACTCGCAGAAAAAAATGACGCCCCTATCACTGTGGAAATTCTAGTTCAGTTATTTCGCAATCGGATCCAAAAAGTTCTGGCAGTATGTAGCTGGTTATTTTCTGCAGGGGTTTTTTCGATACTTTTCTACCAAACTTTTTTGGATGCAATAGATAAGATGTCTGTGGGGACATTCATGATTGAAGTAGATTGGAAAATTCCCATTTGGGCCTCATATTTCTTTCTCCCTGTCGGTTTCGGCCTGGTTATCCTAGTTTTACTATACAAAATTATCACAACGATCTCCGGAGCACCGAGTGGATTGGGTGAAAAGAAACATGATGCGTTCAGACAATAAATCATAAAGTTGGAAACAAGTTTCTATGGATCGAATAGAAGTTGGCTTAGCAGGCATCGGCGTTCTTCTGATTCTTATACTGCTCAGATTCCCCGTCGGCGTTTCTCTAGTTGCAGTCTCGTTCGGGGGAATTTGGACATTGGTCGGATTGAAACCAGCGTGGGGGATTCTCACCGCAGTTCCCTATGATTTCGGTGCTAAATGGGCGCTAACCTCAGTGCCCATGTTTTTGCTAATGGGGTTTTGTTGCTTCCACGCGGGCCTTACTCAGGGCTTATTTGATGCAGCGCGGAAATGGTTGTCCGGGTTGCCTGGAGGCCTCGCAGTTGCAACGATTTTTGGAGCAGCGGGGTTTTCGGCGGTTACGGGGTCTTCCGTCGCATGCGCCGCCGCGATGGGCCGCATTGCTGTGCCAGAAATGATGCGTAACAAATACGATCCATCACTAGCAACCGGAACGGTCGCCGCGGCCGGAACCATTGGGGCCCTCATTCCCCCATCTATCTTGCTAATTCTGTACGGAATTTTTGTTCAAGTTCCTATATCAAAATTGTTTTTAGGTGGAATAAGCGCCGGGCTCCTGACCGGATTGGCGTACGTACTTGTAATCATTGTTCGGGTAAAACTAAACCCAGAGCTTGCGCCCACGGTTCTTGAGAAAGCCTCTCTCCGAGAGAGACTCCTGGCTCTCGCAGATACCTGGCCTGTAATTTTATTGGTATTGGGGGTTTTTGGAGGACTATTCGCAGGCGTATTCACCCCTACTGAAGCAGGGGCGGTCGGCGCCTTACTCGCTTTCGCGATAGCAGGAATTAAAGGATCTCTTTCTTGGGAAAAGTCTAAACAGGCGCTCCTGGAAACAGTTCAAACAACTGCTGTTATTTTTGTGATAGCTATTGGAGCATTACTTCTTACGCGATTTCTTGCGTTGTCAGGCGCCTCTCAATTTTTGTCGAAGATAGTGATCGACCTTGGAGCAGATATGTTTCTCTTGCTGCTCGGAATAGCGATAATGTATTTGGTGTTGGGAATGTTCCTAGAACCCCTAGGCGCAATGCTCCTCACGATTCCCGTTTTGCTTCCAATTCTTCATGATACCGGTTTAAGCTTAATATGGTTTGGAGTTGTTCTTACTAAATTTTTGGAAATTGGAATGATAACCCCACCCATTGGGCTAAATGTATTCGTTATAAAGGGTGTAGTCGGTAGACTCGCAACAACTACTACCATATTTAAAGGCGTGTTATTTTTTCTCCTAGCAGACCTCGTTGTAGTCTCCATACTGATGCTATTTCCCGAAATTATTCTTTATCTTCCATCGCTCGCTGGCTAGGTCCTAGCCGATCAATACTTGAAGCCCTTGTTAGTATGAATTTCATCGGGAGTTAAGCCCACTAACTCATGTGGGAATACTAGCCACTTTTCAGTGGTGTGAAGGACATAGTCAGGCTCAAGAACACTCTTACGCTTATCCGGCTTTGAAAACAAAGTTGCTACCTTGAGTGCAGTGGGGACCCTTTCTCCCAACATAACCTTAATTTCCCCAACGAGCGCCTCAATGGTGCGACCAGTCTCAAACACATCATCCACAATCAAAATACTCTGGGAGTCGCCCAGAACCCCAGCCAAACCCTGCATCTCTCCGATTACTATTTGGCTGCCCTGTTTTTCAATGCCCACATAGGAGGAAATTTTAACTGGATAGTGATTCGCTAGAACACCTTCGTACGCAAGAAATTCCTGTAAGGCTATAGCAATAGGAGCTCCGCCACGCCATACCCCGATAATAAGATCTGGCTCAAAACCATCCTTTATCACTTTTCGGCCAAGCTCGAAAGATCCCTCCAGCAACTGTTGTGCATCTATAAAAAGCTTGTCGGCCACATCCAACCCTTTTTTACTAATATTACTTTTTAATACTTGGAATTTCTGAAATTATAACGTCCACCAAGAATAAACCCTATCACATTGACATCCCAAGGTATCCAAGAATGGCTAATATTTCCAGAATACCACCGATTGGAAAAAATCTACCTGTAATAGATATGAGCGCTCTACAAACAGGAATAGGTTTAGAGGAATTGGCCGGTCAAGTTAGCGACGCATGCAAAGGAACTTCTTTCTTTTTGGTAACAAACCATGGCATCCCGGAGGACATCGTTGATTCAGTAATGCGAGCCTCCCGCTTATTCTTTGAGCAACCGATAGAAACCCGTATGAAATCTCTAAAAGACGAGTTTCATAGAGGATATCTACCATTCGGAACTACCCAATACCCCGGGCAAGGCCCCGACTTAAAAGACAGCTTTGACGTAGGCATAGACCTGCCATTGGATGACCCCCAGGTCAAAGCCGGGCTTCCATTGCACGGCCCCAACCAGTGGCCCGATCTTAAAGGTTTTCGAGGTCCGGTGGAGACTTACTTTGCTGAAATTCATCGACTTGGACTACGGCTATTGGAGGTCTTTGCCCTGAGCCTGAACATCAACCAACAATTCTTTACTCAATTCTACACCAAACCTACGGTCCTTATGCGAATGATGCATTACCTTCCGCAAAGCTCTTCTCTCTCACCTGACTCCATTGGAGCAACAGCCCATACGGATTTCGGATTAATGACAATCCTCAAACAAGATAATCTAGGCGGATTGGAGATCCAGTTACTTGATGGAAGCTGGATATCGGCACCATCTATCCCAGAAACTTTTGTAGTTAATATTGGCCAACTTATGGCTCGGTGGACCAACGACATTTACAAGGCAACAACACACCGTGTTATCAACCGGTCTAACAAGGAGCGCTATTCCATACCATTCTTTTTCAACCCGAACCACTACGCCAAAGTCCGATGTATTCCAAGCTGTCAGAGCCCAGGACGGCCCTCTAAATACTCCGACGTTCTGGCAGGTGAACACATAGCCAACTTAGTTGCGAAAAACCAAGACTTTGCCAAACCGACAAAAGATAACAGAGGTTGAAAAAAACTTTATAAGTGGGACCCTATTAAGTACTTTATTATTTTTCCTTTAAGCACGTATATTAAACTTGTCTGCCAATCCACCAGCAACTGAAAGCAAAACTATGAGCAATGAAACCATATCTGTAGGCATTATTGGCGCTGGCGCTAACACAACACTTCTACATATTCCCAACTTACAGGCCATAAAAGGGGTTGAAGTAGTAGCGGTCGCCAATAGGACCTTAAAGTCCTCACGCAAGGTTGCAAAAACGTTCGGCATTCCAGAAGCCTTAGGTAGTTGGGAAGACATTATTTTTGACGACCAATTAGATGCCGTGTGTATAGGAACATGGCCTTATATGCATGCACCACTGACCATTGCTGCACTAGAGACTGGCAAACATGTGCTCTGCGAAGCCCGAATGGCATTGAATTCCAGCGAAGCATCAGAGATGCTAGAAGCCTCTCGCATGAATCCCAACTTGATTGCTCAAATCGTGCCCGCCCCCCTATCTAATAAATTTGATCCAACCGTTATTCAGATGATTAGCGACGGCTTTATTGGGAACCTTATTACAGTTGATGGCAGAGTAACTACTGGGACCTTTGCCCAGCCGGATACACCATTGCATTGGCGCCAAGACCCTGCTCTCAGCGGCAATAACATTATGAATATGGGAATTTGGTACGAAATAATCATGCGCTGGCTCGGACCAGCAACTACGGTACAAGCACTGGCGCAGACAGTGGTGAAATATCGCAGAGATGGTTCGGGAAAACGACGTGCGTGTACCATTCCAGACCATATAGAAATTATGGGATCAATGGCTCAAGGGGGCCAAATGCGTTTATCAGTCTCGGCAGTCACCGGGCATCTTCCGATGATTGATATACACGTTTGCGGGACGGAGGGGACTCTGCGGCTAACAGATAGCGGCGGCGAACTCCAACTTTTTGCGGGAAAAGCAAATTCAAAACAAATGAAGCTTGTTCGCGTACCTAAAAATAAGCAGAACTACTGGCGGGTGGAGGAAGAGTTTATTAATGCCATCCGCGGTCAGGAAACTGTCACCCACACCGACCTAGCTACCGGAGTGCAATACATGCAATGGACAGATGCGGTTTCAACTGCGCTACGAACGGGGGAGACAATTAAATTGCCCCTGGATGCAGTGGTACAGTAGCAAATGCCAGTCCCTATCCAGGGGATAGACCATGTGGTCGTGATGGCCAGTGACGTGGACCGCTCCTTGGAATTTTATAAAAATATTTTGGGGGGCGAGGCTGAATTTGAAGACGCCTTCCGGACAGGGAAAATTCCTGTTTTGCGGGTTAGAATTGGCGCGGCCATCATTAATCTCCAGAGGCTCAACGAGCCGGCATATATAGTAGCTGATCGACTGGAATCAGGGACCGTTGATTTATGCTTTCGTTGGGATCGCAGCATTCAGGAGGCAATCGACTGGTTGACTGATAAGGGCGTGGAAATAATAGAAGGGCCGGTTCCTCGCCCAGCTGCCAATGGAGTATGGGGAAAATCAATTTATTTTCGAGATCCCGATGGCAACTTACTCGAGCTTCTAACAACCTTGGAACCCTCAGAACCTATTCCAGAATTCACGCCGTTATGAGACGAAAATCCACTTAATAGTCAGACGGCTTCGAGACAAGGGGTAATGCCGGACACCTTGCTGGGTCATGATACTCAACCTGGCAGTCCAAACATTGGTGGCATTCATTCATATTAATCTCTCCGTGTGCCTCAATCGCTCCTATTGGACAGCTGCGTTCACACAGGTGGCAGGGATTACCACATTCTGAACGTCGCAACAGAGTGTTAAAGAAGTGAAACCTTCCTCCGACAGCTAAGAGCGCACCAAGAGGGCACAAGTAACGGCAAAAAAAACGCTCAATAAATAATCCAACGAATAATAGTACTAGTGCGTAAAGAACGTAGGGCCAGGATCGTCCAAAATGCAAACTAATAGCGGTCTTAAAAGGTTCGACCTCTGCACTTAATGCAACCCATTCAGCAGAGAATATTGTGAGGATAATAATTCCACCAGCGACAAAATACTTTACCAAATGCCCCCTTTTTTGAAGCGGTTTGGGCACCATAATACGAGGGACAGAGAACAACCGACCAATTTGGGCCAAAAGTTCCTGAAGGGCACCAAATGGACAAAGCCATCCACAAAAGACCCCGCGACCCCAAATAACTAGGGTTATCGCTACATACCCGCTCAAAATGATTAATAAAGGATCAAAAAGCGCCGACACCCAGCCTGTGCCTGAAAAGAACAACCGAAAATAATTAATTAAACTCAGTATTGTTAATTGTGCGCCTGCTATCCAACCCACCCAAATAAGGGTTACCAACAGGATGCTGCATCTCAGGTATCTATAAATTTTACGATGCCGGGTCAGATATTGGTGAAAACACAGCACCAATGTTACTAAGGCCAATAACGACAATAGACCTAGGATCTCCCATTGCTTGGATGCCCAGACTATCTGCCAGTCTGACAACATTGATTTCCGCCACTTACCTATTCCAATATAGGATATCTCTTTTAATCCAGCATTCTCTAAAGCTTCTTCGGAGCCCACAACATGATGAGAAGGAATACGGTAGGGCAGACTCATGCCTACCTCCTTGACAGGATCACCCTCTCCCTTTCCAGCAATAAGGGTGACTTGTAGCGCCCATTCTTGTGTAGGATCGAACCCCGCTTCGCCCGGAATTAGAAACCTTCCGCCTTGACTCAACTTAGGAGATTCGGGAGCAGCATAACGACGTGCTGGATAAAAGTTTTTGGTTTCAAGGGTCAGGATTAAATTTCCTTGAACAAGTTTTATTCTATCAAAAATATCCACTAAGTAGGGGTTTTTGGGTACCCAACTATACCCTCCTGTTGAGGCAATTAGGAGATGATGTTCACCAGGCATAGCACCTTGGGAAATCTTCCTGAAGACCTTAGATCCAAATAAATTGCGCCCAACAGATGGAGGCGTTGCTAAGGCTATGTAGAAAGTTAAAAAATCCTCCTCATCTTCTCCATCAAGTTCAGGATGGACGCCTTCAGCTAAAAATGCCTCACGCACTAATCCCTTCGTTAATCTATGAATTTTAATGGAGGAATCAGAAATCAATTGATCCCATGTCCGTGCCGTAAAACTAAACCGCTCTATAGATAGCCCACCGACCTCATCAGAGATGATCCCCATCATATAACCAACGACAACAGAAGAACCCATAACAGCGTCCCACATAGCATTGGCACTAATCGTAGCACCAGAGACACCATCCATATGCCTAAATGGAGCTCGCCTCTCTAACGCGACATTCAAGCCATGCAACTGGCCTAAGAATTGATCCACATCTCCAATAGTAACTTGGTGAGTCCCAATCAACGGTTCTCTATGTTCAAGAATAAGATGGCCAAGAATCGTGCCGTCAACTCGCAGCGCCACCATGACATCAAATGACTGCCCAGAATAACCCGCCGGACTGACGGATTCATGTGTAGAAAAAATATATGCCACATTATTTCCGTCTCTTTCTGCTATGGCGAGAGGCATCTCCCCTTCCAATATTCGCAACTCATCCAATAGAGGAACGAGTTCCCTGGCAATTTGGGGTGACAATCGCTTTGCTAAAGGATCTTCCATGGCAGCCAATGCAGGATCTCTCCCGCTGACGACACCAATCGCGACCAACAAGACCACTCTCAAAACGTTTGCTGTTGACGGCTTAAAAAATATTAAAGGAGATATGGAGGTGCAGAGTAGCTTTTTAGCAAACATGGCGAATATATAAATTTACTATCTACAAGCAACGCTAACGCCCTGTATACTTAGGTGTACGCTTCTCAATAAATGCAGACGTACTTTCCTTATGGTCCTCGCTAGCCAGAAGTGATGCAAGCGCCGCCCTTAAGTGATCTGCCAATTCCTCAGATTTTCCTTGCTTCGCATGATTAAGCGCTATTTTTGTGGCCCTAACCGCCAAAGGCCCGTTCACTGTAATTCGTCGCGCTATATCTCGGGCCTCGCCCAACAGCTGATCCTCCGAAACCACTTTGGAAACCAGGCCCATCCGCAACGCCTCCTCAGCACCCACTAAATCGCCTGTCATTAATATCTCAGCAGCTGCAGAAACCCCCACAATTTGTGGCAAGAGCTCGAAGCTGTCTGACCCAGCCACAATGGCTCGCTTCACAAACATTTCCGAAAATCGCGCCGAGGTCGAAGCAATACGTATATCTGCTAAAAGGCTTAATTCCATACCGTATCCCACTGCCGCACCATTTACAGCCGCAATAATTGGTTTATCCGACCTCTTCATAGGCTCACTGGGTAACTGCAACTCCCCACTCTTTATACGACGCGAAAGCTCGGCAGCCCCCGAACCAAGCAATTCCTTCACATCATCGCCAGTGCAAAAACCTTTGCCCGTCCCTGTAAAAATAATAGCTCGAACCGCATCGTCAGAATTCGCTTTCTCAAACGCAGCAGTCAATTCTTTATAGGCGCGGTAATTCAATGAATTGTAATGATCCGGGCGGTTAATAGTCACTGTGGCTATATGCTCTGAGAATTCATAAAGAACCGTGTTATTTGGGTCGACCATGATTTCTTCCTTCTAAGCGATCCGTTTTTCTTTAGAAACTTGCAACTGATAATACTGGGGGTAAGTTCTCCGCTAATATTTCCCACCGGCTATCCTGTTGAACCCTCCATACTTGGCCATTATCCATTCCCACAATCACGCCTCCAAGAATCTCCGAATCTACAACCAATCCATGTATATTAGCGGACGACGGGGAATGAGCCTGATCACAAAGTGAACTCCAAGATTCTCCTCCATCATCAGACCTCAAAAGCATAGCATCCGCACCACCCTCGTCCTGAAAACTAGAAAATGCCGTGGGCGCACAGGCCACCGTAAGTTGGTGCGGCGCCCGCGGATCAATACACATAGGCCGTGCGTATCTGGGTGTAATACCACGCCAAGCATACTTCCATGTGGACCCACCATCATCAGATCGGAAGACTCCCGCATTACCCTCAATCATCTCTGCCACGCCGTCCAACCGTCCATAGCCAGTCGATGCATAAAGGATATTCGGCTGATCCGGATCGGCACACAAAACATGCAGGTCCGGATTACCGCCAGGCAACACCACATCCCAGTTAGCTCCACCATCTTCGGTCTTTGCAATTCCCCCTACTTCGATCCCCACCCACATTTTCGACTTGTCCGTCGGGTCAATGATGATAGTTCGGGCCCGCGCCGCTATTGGAGGTGTAAGCGGGATCGTCCACTCGGAGGCCTGAGGATGATTGGCAAAGGATTTCATCTCCACCCAGCTCTCACCCCCATCATCGCTGAAAAACACACCCGCGGGTTGGGTTACGGCGAAAAGCCTACTCCCATTATCGGAACATATCTGCCAAACCTGCCTATCAGAAATGCCTGACAACACCCAGCTCTCACCTTGATCATCCGATCGATAGGCTCCGCTACGAGTACTGGCAAAAAGTTTCTGCCCAACCAGCCCCATATTCCGTACGTCCTCAACCTCCAAGACTCTCCGAGGCGTGCCTTTCTCAACTACAAAGATACCAGTTTGGGTGCCTGCCAAGATATTAGCCATAATTCCCCCTTTGGATAAGGATCAGTGTAACTACATTCTCCCCGCCCAAATTTAAATGTACACCATTATCTTACTGTCAGTGGTTCCACCAGGGCATGTCTGAGAACGAACGAAGATCCATCTCATGGGTCCAAGTTGAGCGAACTTGTTGAGCTAGATGGAAATAAGTTTCTGCCACTTTCTCTGGAAGTATCAGCCCCTCCTTATCCATACCTCTAGTCTCACGTAACTTTTGGAACCCTTCGGGACCAAGCATTTTACCTAATGTATCTGGGGCGTCGACAGCCCCATCGATCAATATATGAGCTATGTGAATTCCTTTGGGCCCAAACTCTGCGTTCAAAGTCTGGCACAACATTCTCCGGCCTCCCATAGCGGCAGCATGGGAATGCTGCCCGCTGTTCCCTCGCACGGCGGCAGTCGCCGATGTCACCAGAATGGTGCCACTTCCTCGCTCTTCCATAAGCGGACAAACGGCAGACGCCAGCCTGAACAGTCCGAAAGTGGCCATCTGCCACCCACGCTCAAACGCCTTGTAGGTCGTCTCGGCTAGCGCCCGGTCACCAATTTGGGCTCCGAGATTGTAAACCACAACTTCGATGGGGCCGATATCGGCCTCAATAGCTGCCACACGATCTTCAATACCATCCGGTTTAACCGCATTAATCAAAAAGCCTGACGCTGACCCCCCACTCTCCTCAATTTCCCCGACTAACTTTTTGAGACCATCTTCATCAGTGCGGCGACAAAGCACCGAATGATATCCGGCTTTCGCAAACCTCTTTCCTACGTTGCCGCCAATACTAGCGCCCGCACCCAAAACTAAACATACAGGTTTCATCATCTACACTTTCTTCTCTGTTAGATTTAAAGATCACAATCCCCAAGGCCGACAAAAATCCTCTATACTGAAATGACAAAAGAATTTCAGATTGGAGAAAACGCCCCTATATTTAAATCCTTCTATCTCCATAAACCTTTGGCATCTCTTGATCCACAACACGTTCGCGAACCATTTTCCGCAACTTAAATTTGAGAATTTTCCCCATAGTATTCCGCGGAAGCTCACTAACCACAATTACCTCACGTGGATGTTTGAAATTGGCAAGACTTCCAACAAACAACTCATTGATTTCATCATAACTTATTGTGGCACCCTTTCGGGGCACAACAAAAGCTACCGGAACCTCTCCCCATTTTTTGTCCAATCGACCAATTACCGCCGACTCCGCTACAGCATCGCAGCCATCCAATATTCGCTCCAACTCTGCTGGGTAAATATTCTCAGATCCAGAAATAATGACATCCTTAATTCTATCGTCAACGAAGTACCACCCGTTCTCATCTACATGTCCTATATCTCCAGTATAAAACCAGCCATCTCTCAGAACCTGTGCGGTACCTTCGGGATCATTCCAATATCCGCTGAACAGATTGGGTCCCCGCACAACTATCTCACCTTTCTTCCCAATTCCTGCCAACTTCCCATCAGCATCTAAAATTTTTGCCTCCGAAAGCACCGCCGGGACACCAATCGAGCCGAGGGAATCTCCACACATTTCAATTGTTTGGTGGATCGCCGTGGGCGCGGTTTCAGTAGACCCATACACCTGAATCACAGGAATACCGCGGTTCTGGTAGGCCTCAATGAACGGGACAGGAACTTTTGTAGATCCAGTAGTGATGGCCCTAAGAGAAGAAAAATCAAGTTTAAGCCAATCAGGATGACCCATGATCGCCGCCATCAATGCGGGAACCAAAATCATAAGTGTCGGTTGAGACTCATTTATCACCTTGATAGTTTCTTCCAAATCAAATCGGGGATGTAAAATTATTGTAGCGCCAACACTCAGCGCAGGAATAGTTTGGATATTTAATCCACCCACGTGATACATTGGCAAGTTAGTGAATATAGTATCCTCAGATACCATCCCATGCATAAAAACAGAGTTCTCGGCATTACAAATTAACGATTGATGGGTCAACACTGCCCCTTTTGGTTGGCCAGTTGTGCCAGAAGTATAAACTATCAACAATGGACTATGAGAACCCTCGTGAATAGCGTCATACTCACCTTCCACATGCGCTTTCAGAAGTTTAAATCGACTATCAACAATCAAAATTCGATCACCGGTTGAACCCTCACACGCTTTTTCGGCATTTTTACGATAATCTTCATCGCAAAATAACACTTTGGGGTCCGAATCTTGCAGTGCATAGGCAATCTCGGGCGCTGCCAACCGCCAATTCAAAGGCACAAAAATAGCGCCTAACCTTGCGCAAGCGAATAAGAAAACCAGCATATCTGGCGAATTCGCGCCAAGAAATGCCACTCGATCACCTGAAGTTATATTAAAATTATGTTGTAGAACCGAAGCAGCAAGCCGCGTCAACCTGTTGAGCTCGCCATAAGAAATATTTACCCCGTCAAACACAATTGCTGGCTTAACCGAGTGAGAGACAGACCACTGCTCCAGCCACTCACAGATATTCATTGGTCCTCGTCTACCTCACCGGGCTCATAGAGAGTCTCACGCCCCAGTCGATCCAAACAAAGTTCTGCTGTCCAAGGCAACATCAGAGACCCAAGTCGTGAATCCCGATACAGCCTCTCTAAAGGCAATGACTTGAGCATTGACTGGCCCCCACACGTCCGTATCGCTAAGCGACAAATATCGTTGGAATTTTCCATAACAGCGTATTGGGCGGCAAATGCTCTAAGTCGAACTTCTTTAGCAGGATCCACCCTAGCCTCTGCTGTAACTTGTGTGAACAAAGCCCATGTCTGCTGAAGCTTGATCCACATATCAGCGACAGTAAGTTGCTTGGTCGGATACATGCGCCTCCGAACAGAGACACCTTCAATCTCCCCGCGTAGATAGGCAACTGTAAAATCATATGCCGCCTGAGCTATCCCCATATATGTGGGACAAAGAGTGAGGAACATATGAGGCCAACGGCTAGCAGCTTGGTGATATACCCCTCGAGGCATAAGCAATTGCTCGTCAGCAACATATACATCCTCCAATATCAATGTCCGAGATACAGTTGCCCGCATTCCCACCGGATCCCACGGACCACTTACTGAAACTCCATCTGCCTCAGCAGGCACCGCCATAAAAAGTGTGTCCTTAAGGGTAGGTTCTCCAATCTGTTCCGTACACAGTATCCCATAATAATCAGCAGCCCCTGACAAAGAAGCAAATATTTTCTTGCCATTGAGAATCCACCCTCCATCCACTTTCGCAGCTGTTGTGCCAAAGGGAGCTTTACCAGCAGCAGCAGCAGATCCTTCTGAGAAAGGCTGGGCAAAAATAGCCCCCTCGTTGACTATGCGAGAAAAATGCAACTCACGATTTTTGTTATGTTGCTCTCGGTCAGCAACTGATAATTCCAAATCATCCGTGATATGACCCACCCATAAAGGAGTACAGGCGTGCATATTATAGGTCAAAGCTGTTGCCCCACACCATCGTCCCATTTCCGCAGCAAGCAGGGCATAATCAGAATATTTTATATCCAATCCCCCAGAGCTCCTGGGAACAGTCATGGCCAAAATCCCTGCCTCACGCATATCACGATAATTTTCGAAAGGAAAAGCCGCGGCCTCATCATAACCACTTGCTCTAGGAAGAAATTTTTCCTTCCCAAGAGAACTTATTACTTTTTGTATATCCTCATATTTTCCCGCCAGCTGTTGCCAAGCAAAAGAACGGCCTTCTTTCATTGGCCCAGAAGGGTTCATCCTTAATCCTCCATCCACTAGTTTCTCATGTGAAAAAACAAACAGGGAACTTTCTAAAATAAGAGCCCATTCTTTTCGGTTGTCACCACATGACAACTTTCGCGCTTAACTCATACAGAGAAAATCAGCCCAGAACCTACCTTTGGTACAAACCAACGTCAGTTTAAATCCCCTTGTAATTTCCCATCTCTAACAACAACATTATCGTCTAACTCAATCGTACAATTTCGAATAGGCAAATCAAAATGTCCTAGGGTGTGCCTTTTAGCCACCTCATTGGCGCCCGTGGAATACAAGAAATTTCCAGCAAATGACCTGAACTCAGTGCCATTAATATCGCATTTATCATACATCGCCAGAGCATCCCAACGAGCCGCCGGGTTCATACCCCACCCGACATGAGATACTGCGTAGGCCTCGGGATCCCCCCAGGCATCTATATAACTACGCAGCAATTCCGCATCCAAGCCAGATCCCTCAATATCTGTCACATAGTCATCAACAATATTAAGCCGAATGGGACTTTCCAGATAACGCTTGAATGTAAGATTTATGTCCCCCGCATCCATTACTAGGGTTCCGTTAACTCTTTGCGCTTTAGGAAAACACAAAACGAGACCTCCAGGCC
>MDTE01205381.1_pt1 | contig 17816 bp, 27 predicted proteins | sample 811231 | NCBI WGS metagenome assembly MDTE01 (sample SAMN05326651, study PRJNA326480) | marine metagenome | isolation source: seawater | place: Indian Ocean: Red Sea | collected 2010 | reverse complement strand
TCGGTCTCGGTCTCGGGTGTTTCCGGGGTAGTTTCTTCAGGCATCTCGACCTCCCTTGTTAGAACAACTTCTTCCACATCTTCTTGACCTTCTTCATCGTCCGGTCCAACTCGGCAGAAACCTTGTCGCCAGCCTTGCCGACGCCGCCGAAGTCGAACAGGTCGGTGACTGTAGACGCGAGATCCTTGCTCGACTGCATGGGCTGGGCCGGGTTCACACGTGACCACATGTCCGCAGCGTGCTTGGCGGGCGTCTGCACCAAGTTGGAGATCTCGCCCTCAAGCCCCGACAGGTCAGACGACTGGATTGGCTCGATCTCAGGCGTGCCGCCCGTCATGATGTCCCGCCTGCTGGCGGCCTGCGGCTCTCCGCTCAGGACGGAACTCCCCAAGGCTTGGCTCATCAGCTGCTCCTTGTTGTCGCCCGCCCGCTTCATCATGTTGGCCCTCTGAGACCCCTTCCAAGGGATGCTCTCAAAGAGATGGGACAGGTCGTTCACGCTCTTCCTTGGGACTCCGGGCATCATGCCGGACCCGCCTGACGAAAAGCCGCCAAAGAGCTTGTTCAAGATTCCGCCATACTCCCCACCAATCTTGCCGATGCTGGACGAGAACCCCTTGGGGGCTGTTCTGCCGGTGAGTCCGCTGGACCAGTCGGTGGCCTTGCCAAAGACATCGGAGAATGACCCAAATCCGAACATTTACATCACCCCGTCCTTGTTGTGCATGCCGATCAGCTTCAGGTAAGCGGATTGATGTCGCATGCTTTTGTATTGCGGCCTTCCGTGCTTGTCGAAGTATGTCGGAACCCCGTGCTTGGCGGCATGCGCCTCTGCGGCCTTGATGTCCTTGGGGTGAACGGCAGACCCCTCGCAGAAATGCTCCTGCCACTCAGAATTGATACGAGAAGGGGCCTTTTCTGTAAAGTCGATTCCAGCGGTCTTCCGCTTTGCGAATTCCTCTGGAGTGACCTCTTTGCCGTTGACCTTGTACTTCACTTTCATGACATCTGCCTTACCGCTGCTTCCTTCTCGGATTTCTGTGAATTACCGCCGAGCATCTGGTTCACCATGACCTGCTCCGCCCCCTGCCGGGTCGCGCCCGGACGAGAAACCCTCTCGTTCGTCCGGTGGGTCACGGAGGGCTTGCCCGGCCCCTCCGAAGGCGGAGCCCCGAGGTCGTCGGGACGGTTTGTGTACGTGAGGATGTCGGTGAGTTCCGGAAGGTCGGCGTACTCGCTGTAGAGCGCAAGCAGTTTGCCCATGTCCAGACCCATGCCCTGCTGTTGCATGATCCCCAAGGACGGGATCACGACTCCCGAAACGATCTGGTTCAGGGTCGACAGCCTTTCGCCGGGGGACTTGAACTGCATCGAGTAAGGCTCGATCTCCAGCATCATGTCGTAGTAGGCAGTGCTGTTTCTCTCCTCAGCCGTCAGTTCAGACTGAATCGGCTGCATCCCCGGAGGACTGAGGGTTGCCGGGTAGGACTCCAGCGGGTCTTGCCAGAGATAGAATCCCCAGTCCGTCAACACCTTCTTGACGAATATCTGGACCGCGTCCTGCATCCCAGAGACTCTCTGGTTGGCGGAGGCGAACATCAGCTTGTCCTGACCAACTGTCTCCGACTGCGGACCCAGCCCGCCCAAGGCGTCCAAGTTTCCGGACAGCCAGCTAAACATCTCCTTGGACTGGAGCATGAACGCAAAAGTGTTCTGGTCGATCCCGCCCATGCTGAGTTCTTCGATGGGAAGCCCGCCGTTGATCGGCACGACCTCGCCATCACTGGCTCTCCGCACTCGCTCCGCATCCTCCGTGTCCGCTCCCCTAGCCAGACCGACAGTCTTCTGCCTTGCGGCCTGACGTTCCAGCTTCCGGTACATGGAGTTGACGATCCGGTGGAGCCCCTGCCAGAGCATGGCCGGGGCCAGCGGCATCGAGTTGCCGTCCACCTCGTTGAAGAACAGCATGTGGTACGGCCCCTGCGGGGGACCGTCCCAGTCCACGACCCTCAACGGCTTTGAATCTTCCAGCGGACTCAGGGTGACGAGCTTCCTGCTCCTCGGAAGCCAGATTTCCCAAAGCTCGACCTTGGGGTCGTACTCGTCCTCAAGGTATGTACTCTGCTGGGTGATGGTGGAGATCCGCTCGTCTCCACCGGGGTTGAACTGGGCTGACTCCATCTTCTGGAGACGCTTTCGCTCCTTCTTGTCGAAGTCTTCGTAGTTCCGGGCCTCCTCCAGTGACATCCGGTATCGGTTGCCCATGAACGAACATTCCTCGATGTTCAGGGCGGACATGTCATGCACCCAGTCGTCCAGAAGGACGTGCTGGGCAATCGGGTCGGTCCTGTGGATCTGGACGCCGTCAATCTCGTAGGTTCCGGTGTACTTTCTGCCCACCTTCACGATGCCGATTGAGTAGAGGGCCGACTTCACGGCACGGGCCATCTCACGGTGCAGGGTCGTCGACTCCAGCAGAGAGTTCATCACCGATTCGAGCTTTGCGCAGGTCGGCTTGAGCTTCGACTGCCTCGTGATGATGTTCACCCTTGGCGGACGAGCAATCAGCTGACGCTCGTAGATGTTGGTGGCGATTTCCATCATGTTGAGATGGACCGGCCTCTCAGCACCGTTGTCGGAGTAATAGACTCCGACGTACTGCTCCATCGCCTCCTTGTGCCTTCGCCGAAACGGCTCCAAGCGGTAGCGAGAATTGTCGATGGCCCGACGTAGACGGGAGAGGTTCTTTGGGTCGTATGGATTCGGCATTATATGTCGTCCCGTTGAGTCAGGCCGTGGTAGTTCTGGAAATGCACGACCTCTTCTCCATCCATGAAGTCGGGTCGCCATTCTTTTCGGTGGTTGTGGTGAAAACGAATCACCTGATTGTCAGCGGCAAGCAGGTCAATCAAGACCTCCTCTTCCGGAGTCTTGTCCCCGACCAGATTACCATGTTTCGATATACTCACGTTCCTCCTCCTTACGCTGTTGGCGTCTCCACGCCAGTGACATGAGAGGCGGCCCCTGCGTCTCTCGTTTCGGTTTCTGGATACTCCTGTGCAGAACCTTGGAGCAAAGAGCATCCGCGATGACTATGTCTCCATGATTGTCTCCTCTGTCGCTGGGGTCGATTGAGTTGACTGAGCCGCCGTGTTCGATCTTTCCGTTTGGAAGATAAACGAACTCCGATGCTTGCCTAACCGCTCTCTCGGACGGGTTGATGAACTTCTTGGTGACCAGTGCGTTGCGGTAGTCGTTCAGCAAGTCCTTCTTGCCATCGCCGGTCGAGAACCATCCCGGCTTGTCGGTCTGTCGCTTCTTGATGCTTCTGTCGTCCGTCATATAGTAAACATTTCCGAACCGCAGGTCATCGACGACAGTCTTTCCGAATGTCCGCCCCGGCCCAGTCGCTTCCCAGATCAGGTGCGCGGGCCTCCCGCCCGGCCCCGAGAACATCCTGCACACGGCGACCGCCAGCTCGGCGAAGCGGTTCGCAGAGAGCTGGTTGGTGCAAAGCTCGGCCACCTTCTCTCCGGACAGCCGGTCACCCACGGAGATGGCTGAGTCCGAGGCTCCGGTCCCCTGTGACACGTCGCACCCCACAACGTAGTCGCGGTCTGAGGGAGGGCTGCCGCCCTCATCCAGATAGCACCACACCCGCAAATCACCAACATTGTCCTCGGAGAACTCCCCTTCGCCATCCTGACCCATGATCATCGTTCCCACGTGCTTAGGCTCAAGCCCGAAGCTGGACACGAGGTCGTCGAGGATGTCTGGAGGGAAGAAGGGGTAGTTACTACCGAGGTAGTCGATATCAAGCTGGGTGGCGATCTCCACGGGGTGAGCGCGCCGGACACACTCTCCGTCGTACCAAGGTGATCGAGGCTTTCCCTTCTCGTCCTCGTAAAGCCCTTCGCCCTTCTCCGGATGGAGTGGCCAGTGAAGCCTGAGTCTAGGTGTCCCCTTCTCCCTTTGAGCGTAGAAGGCGTTTGCAGTGCCGCATGGGGTGCTGTTGAAGATTCGACAGTTTGAGGTGTCTGCGGTAGCTGAAAGAGTGTCCCACCCACCTCCGTCGAAAGCCGCGAACTCGTCGATGAGCATTGCCCCACGCCTGCCACCACGTCCGATGTTGTCGTTCGTGGACTCGCCTTCGATCTTTGAGCCGTTGTCCAAGTTGATCAGCTTGAGCTTGTTGCGGGTCACGGCGGGGCGCATCCATGCGGGTATCCCTTTCATGAGGAAGTCGATGTGGCCAAAGAGGGAGTCGGCAGAGCCGTCCACGAGGCTCTCCTTACGAGAGACCATGAGGTACGACTGCATGGGGCGGAACAGCCAGCCCCAGAAGAACAGGGTGAGGCACATCCACGATGCACCCATGTCCCGCGACTTCTCGATGAGGATGTCGCTGCCCTTGAAGTCCTCGCCGTCCTCCTTCTTGTGAGGGAGCGAGTCTTCGAGGCAGAGGAGAGCGTTGTCTTGGAACTCGTAGGTGATGAAAGGGATCTTCGGGTTCGGCTTGCGGGGGTCGTACGTCCAGCAGAACGTGTTGATGAAATACAGGATGTCTCTTTCGCAGGCCTGCCACACCACATCCCTGAGTTCAGGATCACTCCCCGTCTTCTCCAGCATCTCCTTCCGGAAGATCAGGTTCGCCTCCATCTCCTTCGGAACTTGGGAGTACAGTGGTGAGGGCGTTGAGCATCTTGGCGATTTCACCGGCAGACTTGGAGGCATCTCTTGCGTACTCCTTCAGAACCTTGTCTTCGTCCTGTGTGCGTCCGACCATCCGCATCCACTCGACGTAGAAGCTCTTGGGGTCGCTGCGGGAGAACTGGAGCAGCCCCCAAGCTCCGCACGAGGGGGCCTCGGTGGCACTGCACTCAGGGTTCGCAATGTTGTCGTACACCCACTGGTAGTCCTCCCTCAGTGTGGATGTCTTGCCCTTGAATACATCTTGAGAAAGTTCCGGCCCCGGAGCCTCTCGCGCGGAGGGAGGAGCTGCCGGGGAGGCTGCCGGGGACGCGGAACCAAACTCTGACGTGGCGATGACGTAGGCCTCCGACTTGGTGTGGCCTTCCGCCTCAAGCTCCGCCCTTCGTCGCTTGAACTCGTTGAACCTGCCCTCCCGCTTGAGGGTGGCGGCAAATTCTGATGTTGTCACTTCACGTCCTCGATGGGGAGATTCTTCCAAGGCTCGGAGCCGGGCATCTTGACGGTCTCGTCCATCGCCCAGTCCACCTTGACCTTTCTTGCCCAGCCACGCATCCGCCGGACAGGCACGTACAGCGAGAAGCCTTCTCCCGCCCCGCGAACCAGCATTCCGACGTACTTGCCCGTGGCGGCCTCGTAGATGCCCCCTCCGGAGCTTCCGGGGAAGGACGTGGCGTTTGTCTGGTCGTAGATCGTCTTGTTGATAAGGCGACCTCTTTGACTCACGATTCCGTCCGTCAGGCTGTTGCTGCCCAGTTCCCCGAGCAGGGAGCCGACGTGATAGAGCTTCATCCCCAGCTGGGGAGGCTTCTCGGCCTTGTAGAACTTCGTCCCTTCCGCGAACTGACCCTTGGCCCTCACCCGCAGCAGGGCCAGATCCTCACCGTGATCTGCGCTTGAGTACTTGATGACCTCCGCGTCCAGCTCGTACCGGCCCACGGTCCTGCCGTCCTCGACCAGTACCTTCACGACCTTGGCGTCGTCGAACTCCACGACCGTCTTCGTGGCCCCTGTCTTGGCATCCACAGCCTTTCGCTCTTTCCGGAGACCCGCCACAACGTGGGCAGCCGTCCAGACGAAGCTGTGCTTCTCTCGCTTGAAGATGACCCCGCTGCCTTCCGAGAATCCCGCCTTGATCGTGACGGAGATGTTCTGGAGGTGGGGGACAATCTCTGGCTCAGCGGCTGTCGCCGGGCTTGCGAAGATTAGGGCGAGCGTGACCGCGTGGAGTGTCTTTACCATCTTTCTTGTCCTCAGACATGATTGCCTCGATGATGTCCTCCCGACGTGCCAATTGCTCACAGTGCAGACACCAGACAACACAGCCTGAAGTAAGAGCCGCCGTAATAACAACCAACGCGCTCAGGATAAACGTCCCGTTACCGTATGAACATATCACCGCCCCGGAGATCAAGGCAACAGCCACACCCGACATCACGGAGATGCCCGTCAGGGAGTACAACAACCGCTTGGCTAACCTTCCCATACCTACCCCTAAATTTTGAGAGCGGGACTCCGACCGACTATATCCGACCGGGGGGTCCGGTTCCATTCTGGCGTAACCGTGGGCAGGGGATAACAGAACTCCGCGTGCGCCGAACCGGTGGGGGGTCGGTTCAGTTTTCAGAATGCACACCAACCGGTCCACCCCTGCACACCGGTCAGCTGACCGACCACAGCTCACAGCTGCTGTGCTGTGTGGTGGTTGACCGGTTGTAAGCTCGCGTGCGCGCCTGTGCGGGGAGAGGATTGTGTGCTTGAGTTAGCTCAGGCCCACACGAGCGTGTATCACGCAGGGCAACACACCAGACAGACTGTTGCCAGACCGACGATTAGCCCAGTTATCAGCTTTCCTCGCGTTTCCCGTCCTCCCAGCCCAGCGTATTGCTAAAGATTGCCCTTGTCTAGCCCGATAACCTAGTGAGCAGCGAGATGAGCTTGCTGCATTACTCTTGGGAGGATGTGAGATGCACGAATTTATTATCAACTTCGGTCCACAGCTTTGGTCGTGGATACTCGGAGCTGCCCTTGGAGGGTCTTTGGCATACGCCATCATGGACGCTCGCCTTGAAAAGGTGAAGTCCACCAAGGATGAGTATGCCAGAAGGCTTGCAGCCTACCTGTATGCTGACATTGCGAAGCAACAGGCACTGATCAAGAACTGCAAGTCATCGGCCAAGAAGGTCGCAGACGAGGAATCACACAAGAAGTGGACTGAGCTTGCGATAAAACACGGCGTCGAACTACAAGATCCACACCTTGGTACCGTTGCACGGTTCAACTGAGGTGCAAAAGGCCAGCAGTGCTTAGCATTGCTGGTCTTTTTTTATGGATTGGCAGTAAAGTTTGACCCAAATTGACCCGATAACACTGTGAAAGCCACTAATCATTGTTCTAACGAAGGGAAGAAACATGAACACATTGGCTGTCAACTTGGATCAGGTCCAAGGCATGTTGGTGGTTGTCGTACTCCTTGGAGTCTTTTGCGGCGGCTGTCACCTTGTTGTGAAGCTCAGAAAGCGACTAGATAAGTGGTTCTTTGAGCAACCATACGCTCAAAAGGAGCGAGCGAAGGAGCTGAAGGCTACTCGCGAGGATCTTGGCACCGTGAAAGCGGAACTCAAGAAGCTCAAGGGAAGTAACAGCAAAACGGTCGCTCTTCACGAGCATAACAGGGTGAAGGATGCCAAGAAAACACTTCAGAACAAGTACGATGACCTAGCCAAGCAGGTCAAAAACCTGAAAAGCAAACTGGATGATGCTGAAAGGACGCTGTTTGAGCAGGAAGTAATGCTCAAGCATACTCCGCAACAGCATTCATACAGGCCGCCTTCGGTGCAAAACGGACACCGGAACTACGCCACCGCTCAAGGTGGGCTAGGATCTGGCTTCTGAGGTGCAGTGAAGGCTGGTCGGGAAAAGCCCGTCAGCTTCGGTTGGCGGGCTTTTTTCGTTAACAAACTCTGAAAGAACAGGGGGGTCACACCCTTACCTTCAAGGAGGTACGCAATGGTTACATTGTGTCTGGCTGCTTCTGCGGCACTGTTCTTCTCCCTCTCGCTGTACTTCGAACAGAAGTGCAAGCGACTAACTCGGGAGCTGGAGTCCGCCTGTCACAGGGCAGGAGTCTGGCAACGGAGCATGGTCGCAGCGAGACGGGGGAAGGATCTGCCGTACAGGTTGACCCAAGAGGTCATCGAGAAGATAGCCAAGGAGTGACCCGAAGGCCTGCCAGCTTGTGCTGGTGGGCCTTTTTTTATGCACACACGCTAAAGAATGGGTGCATTTGGCCCGATATACCTGTAACGCAGGGCATTGAGACCCTGCAAGACAACAGGAGAATGTTTGATTATGGCTAAACACCTAATCGTGTACGTTGTCGAGAAGGCTGGGTATGACCCCATCCAAAAGTGCAAGATGTCCATCGAGGGTGACTTCATCGGTGCCAAGTGCTTGGTGAGGCGGTCGCTCGGGTTCGCCTTGAACACAACAGATCTCGATGTCGAACACACAATCGAACGATTCTTTGCACACAACATGACTGTTACAGAACTCAGGGCGATGTCGGAAGCATCCCGTGAGATCGCAGAGTCAGTTGAAGCAGAGGCTGAACACGCCTTTGAGAGAATCAAGACACTCGAAAGGGTGTTTGAGAATCGGCTGAACAAGATCAGGGAAAGGAGTGGCACTGCGGCCCTGTCGCGTGCCACGTCAAGACTTTCCACGGATGACCAGCCGGAGAGCTTCTGAGGGCCTATCAGAGGCCTTCAAAGCCCTCCTGAGACCCAGATGGTGGTGCAATGCCACTGTCTGGGTCTTTTTTTGTGCGCACATGCGTTCAAGTGGGCTACGACACGCATTAGGGGTGACGAAAACGCACTGAGGGGGCAATTCATGCTAAAGAATAGGCCTTTTTAGCCCGATATACCCTTGTAAGGGAGGGTTGGCCTCTCTACCAACCAATTGGAGGAATGCAAATGAGTGAGGAATATGACCTGCCTGTTGACGACGGTGGACCGACGGAGGATGACATCACAAACCCCGGTGAGCCGGGCGGTGATGACCTCGACGACGAACTCGATGAGTTCATCAGGAACATCATCAACAGCGGACTGTCATCTGTCGAACTCGACAAGATTCATCCAAGCCTCAACGGAGACGAGGAGGTTGCTAAGGCCCAGACTATGTACTGTAAGGGCTTCATCTCGAAAGAGGAGCTGAATCAAAAGATACAGGTCATCGCCAAGGCGAAGATCCTGCACCAAAGCCAATACATCGACGACGATGAGTTGGCACATGCCGTGAGGCACAGCTCATTCCTCTTTCCTGACGAAATCCCCGACCCATAGCAACGCCTGACTGATTGAGGCGAAACCGTTGCATAGGCATCCGCTTATGCAACGGTTTTTTTATGCGCACGCTAAAGGTGGCGGCCCCTCAGCCCGATATACCTGTGAAGGGCAGCCACTGGAGCTGTCCACAACAGGTCTCAACGGAAAGGATATTTCAGTTGGAAGACCAATCTTTGCATGAGCTGGCTCTGTCGTTGGCAGACCTAGTCACAAACCACGTGGTCGAACTCCTCGAAGAGGAGAGATACCTCGGCCACGGTGACGCGGATGTCATAAACGAGATGACAGCGATTGCACGCGGAGCTGTCTCTGACCGGTTCAACGAGCTGTTGGACGAAAAAAACGGTTGGACTGAACAGCTAGTCCATATGCCCCTCTGGGAGGCGTGCCAAGCACTCCAAGCGGTGAGGCATAACAACAATCAGCCGATCCGCATCAAGCCTGCGGTTAAGGCCAGCGGTCAAACCGGTGGCAGGAGACGCAGGGGGAGGCGGAGACGCAAGCGGGGAGGGCAGCAGAAGAAGCTGCCCGGAACCGATCAGAGGGGTTTAGATCCCGCTGATGAAGAGAACTACGACCCTCACGACCCGTTTTATGTCGGAGGGCCAACACTCACTCCTGAAGACCAGCAATATCTTGCTGATCAAGCCGCTCAGGACGAATTCTGGGCGCAACAGGAGGCGGAGTACCACGCGAGAAACCCTGATACCCAACAAGACTTCTCTTGGTGAAAGGAAAGAGACATGTTGAGATTTCTACTTGCTTTGGTACTACTGACCTGTGGGTGTGCAAGCACCCACAACCTGAGACACGTGGAGGAAAGTCCTCCGGAAGACGTGGCCGTCGAAGACCTTGAACAGCTCATCGACGGCAGAATTGAGAGCTACGTTCTTCGGAACGAGTTCACAGGGCATCCCATCTGGGGATGCAAGAAGGATCAGGAGGTGCCCGCACCTCCTACCGAGGAGCATGAGACCTCCAAGTCTGCCAACCGGTGAGGCTCTCTGCTCCGTAGGCACGCGCCGGTTATGGGGGCGGCTCCTAAAGTGGAGTGCAGGGTTCAATTCCCTGCCGTGCCTTTCCGAGAGGGTCATGTACGACCCTCTCTTTTTTTGTCCCGTAACAGGAAAGGTAAAACCCATGTTACGAGGAAACTGCTCGACGTTTTCGGAACTCATAGAGGTTGTGATGAGGGAATCTGACCTCAAGAACGACCTCATGGGAGTCGATGCGTCAAAGATTGTGGCAGCGGATGTGGACGGGGAAGCCCGGCTGGAGATCGCGTTGAACGAAGGGTCCGATGAGACCACCTCGTTCTCGCTTCTTCCGGTCGCACATCAGAACCTTGCCTCGGAACTCACGCCAATTGGCATGAGGTACTACAAGACGCTGCTCGAAAGAAGCTCGAAGGAAGCGTGGGCTTACAATGTCAACCTCTGGTTGAACAAGAACACGCCCCGGTTCGTCCGGACCTTCGACGGTGCGTACGAGGAAGACTTCAGCATAGCGGAGTCGCCCTCGGTACGCTGTCTCAAGTCCACGCAATACTGGGCTTTGGACAACGACGCACTTCTCTCGCAGCTCATTCCACAGTTTGAGAGGCGGGACTTGGAAGTGCTGACCTGCAATCTCAGTGAACGTCAGATGCTCATCAAGGCGGTTTCGCCAGTGATGGTCGCTGAAATCCCCAAGGTGGGGGACACTGTGCAGGCAGGGATTGCCATCGGCAATTCCGAAGTGGGCTGCGGCTCACTCTGGATCGCATTTCTGGACTACGTTCTGGAATGCTCCAATGGAATGGTTGGTGCCAAGGAGTCGCGGTACACGCACCGCTCCGGTGATACCGGGGAGGTGGCTGACAAGTACCACACGCGAACCCGTGGCACCCGGCAGAAGATCGACGAGACCTTCTGGGCTGAGATCGGCGAGGACATCGAACGGGTCTTTGACCCGAACAGATTCCACAGCCGGATCAGCGAATACGGGCAGGCTGCTGAAGATGAGGTTCCCGAAGGCCGGGAAACCGCGATCATCTCCAAGGTCTGTCTCAATGCTGGCATCCCAAAGGACGAGATCGAACTGGTCCTGCGGCGATACCAGATCGGCGTAGGGGCAGCACAGAGTCGGTCTACCGACCGCAATCCCTACGCATCCCGGTGGGGTGTGGCCCAAGCGGTCACAGCCTACGCCCACAAGGACGTTGCTGACTGCGATCTGGCCCTCAAGTACGAAGAAGAGGGTCGCAAGATCATCAGCTACCGGGGGGCTTTGCCAGCATGACGAAGTCCGAAGAAAACGCGGTGCGGTACTGCTCCATCTGCAAGGTGGAGCCAAGCAGGCCGTACTACGAAGGAAAGTGTGAGGACTGCTATCTGGCAGGACTCCCGACCATTGCGGTCAGAATTCGCTCAGCAGGACCAAAGGTTCTGGGGGCGAGACAGGACGCCGGAAGGCGTGGAGGTGGAAACCCCACCTACAACATGAGCAGGGACTAGGACTCCCTGCTGCGAACAAGGCCCTCGATGAGGAATCACTCCTCGTCGGGGGCCTTTTTTTGCGCCTCGACAATTTGTACAGCCCACGCCATCACGTTCTCCTGACTGGACAGTCGCGTCTCGTCCCAGTCCTCCCGTATCAGGGCGCACTCCTCTTTTATCTGCTCCGGAGTGGGCAGATAGGGGATCTCTGACTTACCCGGCTCAAAGTCCGGGTCTTCAACGTGGTTCACCAAGTCCCAGTTCACGGATGCGCACTTGGGGCACGCCGGGTTGAACTTGACGTAGATCCACCGGCAGTCGATGCACTGTTTGTCCCACACGCCACTCTTGTTTGCGATGTAGTGTGCCTTCTGAGCGTCCGTGCTGGGCTTCCCAAACTTCTTCTTCTTGCCACCCATCTAAGCCTCCTTGCAGTGGCCTTCTTCCTCCAAGAGCTTGTTGACGCAGCGTCCGTCTGCGAGATACAGCTCCCCGATGTACCTGCCGTACTTGCCTCTCTTGTCCCTGATGGTACGGAGGAAGAGCGGATCGGGGTTCTCCTCAAGGAGAAAACCCAAAAACTCCTTAGCGAGAAGACCCTGCTCACGCTCTTCCCCTCGCACCTCGAAGGTGTCGATTCCAGCCAGACGTATCCGCACTTGGTGATACATGTCCATGCCAAGGTCGACCATCACGTCGACAGTGTCGCCGTCAACGATGTTTGTGACCGCGCACTTGTACGTGTACAGATCTTCCTCGGTCAGCATGACATGTTCCAAGGCCAATACTTGGCCAGATCCTCTTTCGTTCACAGCTCCAACTTTCCCATTCTGTGCAAGCACGGCAGTTCGATGATGTCTCCCGGTGCCGCCTCGGCTGGCCGCAGGCGGGAGGCGAATCCCTCTCCCAAGTATCCCGCCTGACGCAGGCAAGTCAAGACAAATTCAGAGCAGAAGAATCTCTCCGGATCAACGTCCAGAGGGGCACCCTGCTTGTCCTTCCTCTTGCGAACCCAGCGACACCACGTCCTGATGAACTGGTACTTGGGGGCATACTGTTTCCCCCAGTGAGACAACGCCTCCGCAACCAGAGCGGTGCGGTCAATCTTGTTGTCTTCCGGCTTGTGGAGTTCGTACCAGTCGATCCACTCGCCGTCTTCCAGACAGTTGGACACGGGGTAGATGCGAATGCCCCGCCCTTCCAGTGCCTCCATGACGCACAGGCGACCGTGCATCCACAGGGCGAAGCCGACGTGGGAGATTCTCGACTGCGTGAAGTAGCGAATGATCCAAGACCACCATCTGGTGCCTCGGAAAGCCAGCACATCACCGTCCCTGATCTTGTCCCTCACCGAGTTGTATTTCATCTGGTTCTCCCAGCTTGAGGTCGTACTTGGTATCAAGGTCAACTGATCCCCCTCCCTCTCCTGACGCGAGCCCGAAAAGAGTGGGGAGGAACGACCCGGCACCAGCACTAGCCAGAAGACCACCCAACAGGAGCAGCTTGGAAAGCCAGCTTTTCCCGTTGGTGTTCGTCTCCGAGTGGTTGTGCGTCACGTCGCCGATATGCGTACTCCCCGCCTTGGCCTGCCCTTGGAAGTCGTCTCCGAGATGTGCCCTGTAGTGGGCACGAACAAGCTCCTGCCCGAGCCGGAGGCTTTCGGCCACATCCTCAGCCTTGGCCTGCTCCTCCAGCATCCTGATCCCGGCCCACCTCTCCACCAGCTTGTCGAACAAGCTCTTCACGGAGTTCCTCCGCTCTTCTGGACACAACGGTAGACAGGCTGCCGTCTAAGGCAGACATCCTGATTGCAGCAATCCGCTTGCGGTGCAATGCGGAGTTACGTTCCGCTTGGAGCAGTGGATCGAGACTTTCCACTACCGCTCTCCTCAACGATACGGTGTCCCAGAGCCTCGGCCTGAGAAACCATGTTCTTGGCTTCCTGATGCTCGTAGCGGATGCACTCAACCAAGGCATTGAAGCCGTTGGCCGCCTGTTGCGCGCCGTTCAGGGCGTGCATCTTCATCATCGCGTAATCGTTGGCGGCAAGTTCGACGGAATCGGGCATTATTCAATCCTCGTGGCACGGGCAGAAGGGACACTCGTCGCAGACACAGTATTCGCAATCACACATTATCTCGCCCTCGGCAAAAGGAGCTTGATAGGCGTGCCGAACGGATACGACTGCTCTTGCAAGACCTTCCCGGTCTCGGGGTCCAGTATTTGGACGCGAATGGGCGTCCGTTTGATCCTCTCAAGTTCAGCACTTCGCTTCTTTAGCTCAGAAAGAATATGCACGATGGCCTTGGTCCTGTCAACGTCGCTGCCGAGGGGTATCCCGTCGAACTCAAAACTGCGTTTTTTCTCGATACCCCCGTCAAAAAGCGTGGTCCCCAACGCCTTCTCAGCCTCGATGACGAACGCCACAAGCTGGTTGTGCGTCGAAGTGAACATCTCGTCGTTGTCATTGGAGCCGTGGGAAATGACCCCGACGAGACTGTTGTCGGAAAACACTCCGCCCCCAGAGCATCCCCTGTTGAAGTCCGTTCCGTCTACGTCAAACTCCCACCGTGGCCTGCCGAAGTTTATCAGCGTGGTCTCACCCTTGTAGTCGCAGCTAATAACCCTTGGCCCCTTTCCCTTGGGGTAGCCACAGGCAATATACCCTTTGAGAGAGGGCTTCCGCTTGATCTTGTAGACATCATCAACATCCGCCGACCAGCACATGAACACGGACATGTCCACGTCCCGGTTCACATGCACCCAGCGAGCAGTCCCCTTCTTTCCGCTGGGAAGAGTGAAGCTGGTGGTGGTGCCGACGCCCGGAGAGCAGTGTGCGGCTGATATCCCGTAGGCAACCTTGTCCTGAACGGAGACAATCGTGCCGCTGCAACCGCTGATACGGGCAGAGGCCGGGATGAAGTCCGGCTGTGCGGCCACCGCAGTCCCGTAGCTCAAGGCTAGGGAGGCGATGATGGTGCCGATTTGAAGCAGTGGATTTCTGCGCATGAAAAAACCCCAAGACCATCTTCCGATGACCTTGGGGCCTTGTCAACTAGCGTTCCTTCCATGCAAGTCCGACAGCGATGGCAGACCAGACATCCCCGGCCACTCCGTAGAGTGGACCGGGTTCTTTTTTTGTACCGATCGCATCCATCCCGTCTTCAGTATACCTCTCGATGATGCAACGCCGGACATCCGAATCGCGAGAGTGCGTCGTGCCACACACGATCTTTTTCACATCCCGCCTACTGATCCGATCTGATTCTCCCGGCTCCCATGCTTCGAGAAACCTCCCTGTCCAGACGAGGGTCTCGAAGACCTCCGTCCCGACAGGCTTTCCGTAGCTCGTCATTCCCTCCACGATTAGACAGTCAACCGTGTGCCACCCCCTCCCCTTGTCCCTAATGGCCTCAAGGAGGGTTTCGTTGGGTTCTTTCCCAAACGTGGTGACAGTGCCACCCCCGCGAACCACAGCCCATGCGGACTGCGTGGTTCCGGGGTCAATTGCTAGGACGTTCACGTACCACGCTCCCATGATGGTAGCCATAGTGCGGAGAGGGTCGCTCTTCGAACTCGGGGAGAATAACCCCGCTGTTCGCAGCATCACGAATCTGTCTCACGAGGTCAACAGCCTCTTTACTCCCGACCTCTGTCGCGAAGTATTTTTCGCAAAGCTCCGTGAACCTCCTCTCTTGGGCGGCTGCCGGACTCTGCTTCGCCAACCTCGCGAACTCCGTGTTGTCCCTCTCGATCTCTTCGAGTGACCGTCTGTGCGTTTCTTGCGGCATTGGTAGCCTCTTTCTCGTAATGGGTTTTGAACTGCTGAAAGACTCTATTCCTGTCGAAATCCGTCATGGAACAAAGTGTTTGCCAGCCGATCTTTTTCACCGCTAAGACGGTTGGACCGTCCAGCGATTCCCTCGCCTCAACCTGCTGTCGCAAGCCGAATCGAGAGATTGCCGCCCGAACCTTCTCCCAAGCCACTTCAGCCGGGATCTCCGGACGGCGTCCTTCCCACCAGTCCTCCCTGTCGTCATCCCATCGTTCTTGGTTGAACCAAGTCGACGGGTGAGGGATGTACTGGCGTTCCTGTCCCTGCTTGGCTTTGGCGTACTCCTGAACAGCGTCCATTAGAGCGTCAAAACCAATACTGTCTTTCGACATCAGGGCCTTCTTGATGGCTTTCAAGGCAGCACCCCTCGCAACCTTGCGTGGGTAAGCCTTGTACAGGGCCATCGCCTGCTCATCAGTTCCCTTCATGGACTCTTCCTTTCTCAGGGTCACGGGCTCTGATCGTCAAACTGAAATCGAAGTCGAGGCTTCCGTCCTCCTCTGCTTCCGCGAGGACTCGGGCAATCTCCGTGATGCCCCAATATGGGGCCACCAGCGTCAAGACTCCAATCTCGTCGTTATTAGTAACCACAGGTTCTCCTCCTGTTTGCGCAACACGCCCTATCCGGGGACATACGTCACCGTTATGTACAGGATGCTGGGGGGCCTGCCGTATTGATCGCGAAAGCGATATGTCCCCACCGGGATGCTAGGGAAAACAGAGCCCGGAATTGGTTTTTACTCGGCATCGGGTTCGTGAGACCCGCCGGGTAACCTCCCTGTGAGACCAGAAATCCGACTGCTTTTAGCGGATTTGGGCGACGGAGCGTACCCGCCCAGAGTTTAGACGCCCCAGATTTGTCTCACATGCACCTGATAGCTTATCGTTGCAGCGGACCCATAATAGGCGCGCCGAAACGGTTGTCAAGAAGTTTTTTCTTGAAGTGGACCTGCCGGGAATCGAACCCGGTGCCCCAAAAGCGGTTCTAAGTCCGCCGGAACTCACCTGTCAGGCCCAGAAAGAGAGGAGCAGGGTTCACGCTAGAAGGCCGTCACCTGCTAGTCCCAGCGGCCTACTGGGAACTCCTCTCAATGCCGCAATAATGCTTACGGCAGCAGTATTCTCCTCAGAGGCAAGCTCCGAGGATTAGGTGCGACGACCGGAGGTGCTGGCACCTTCCGGCTCGCTCTCCTACACTTACGGCAGCGGCAGGTGGGCAGAGGGAAGAGTCTTCCCAAGGCCCGGCCATAGCCGCCGACCACTTCAGAGGCAGCACCGCCAACCCTCTGGGCGACGGTAACCGCTCCGCCGTGGACAACCTTAGCGGTGCCAACGACACCCCTGTGTGCAAACTCGACGGTCTCAACGACACCGCCGTGTGCAAAGTCCACGATTTCGACCGCTCCGTCGTGAACGTCAATCAAGACGCCCTTGAAGAACAGTCCAGTTCCCTTGGCAACCTTGGTCGCCTCGGATGCTGCAAAGTGCAGCGGGGTGTGCTTCGGGCAAGGCTCCGTAGCCATTGCCGTTGTGGGCACAGTAATCATCGCAGCGAAAATAAATGCCTTCTTCATCGGGTTTTTTCCTTTCGTTCAGAAGGGCACTTCTTCGTCGACCGGGTCACTTGCCCGGTCCTTCTTCGTCGCTTTCTTCCCAACCTTGTAGAGACGATCCAGTCGCTTTGCGATTTCGGAGTCGTTCTCAGGAGAGCGTTTACCGCCCCCCGACAAGATAGGGAACTGGAAAGAGTCGTAGACCTTCCCATCGTTGCCCTCGTTGTGAGTGCAACGCAGTTGGACTACCTGATCCTCAAAGGAAAAGTAGCCCTTTTCATCCGGATTGAGGCCGGTGAATCCACCCACCCCGCTCCAGCCGAGAGCCTTCAATTGCTCGATGGTTCTCTCGACGTTCTCCGGACTGTTAGTCCAGAGAAACACAGTCCGCTCGTGAGGGCCGTCCTGCGGTATCCGCTGGTCGTCCTTCAGTCGCGTCTTCGGGAAGATTGACAACCCGAAGTATTCCGTTCCTTTCTTGTTTTGAGAAAAGAACTGCTTTCGGATCTCACACTCGTAGAGACCCTCTTCGTAAAATGCCATTAGGCATCCTCCTTCGTCGCGAGCAGTCCGCCCGCGATCGCTGACCGGAGATTTTCCCAAGCCTCCTTACCGGAGTCACCCGCTTCGATCTCCGGGTCCAACCCGAAGCGGTTCTTGGCGTCAAAGGCAGCCGTGTACTGTGTGTACAAGACTCGGGCGTGACCTCCACGCCCTTTCGCACGGTTGCCGGACTCGTCCACCTCAACGTAGTAGTTGAAGAACAGGACAGCGTCCGCCCACCGATGTGTCTGCATCCAAGTTTTTGGATGACAGGTCGCTTGGTAGCGATCGTAGTCGCCACCTTCGGGGTTCTTGAAGGGCTTCACGTGGACATGCTCAAGCATGA
>MDTE01043488.1_pt1 | contig 17821 bp, 17 predicted proteins | sample 811231 | NCBI WGS metagenome assembly MDTE01 (sample SAMN05326651, study PRJNA326480) | marine metagenome | isolation source: seawater | place: Indian Ocean: Red Sea | collected 2010 | reverse complement strand
TATAATTATATCTATCATCCATTATTCTACATCAATAATTAATACATTAGGATTATTTTGACAAAGAATATTAGAAATAATTCTTCTAGATCCATCCAAAATAATAAATGTATCATTTTTTAATTTTCCGCCTAAATAATTTAGAGCTTTGCTTGTTATAAATAATGGGCACCCTAAATCCATACCCCTATCTATTATATTTTTATATCTTTTAATATCTAATGTTCTTTTTTTGAGTGTATTTTCAACTATAACCTGTTCAAAATTATTTATATCATATGAAATATTAATTTTAGTCTCAAATTTATAAATAATAATTTTCTCCCAAAAATCAAAATCCCATAACATATTACTTTTAAGTTGATGCTTAAAAATTTTTTTAATTAATCTTTTTATAAAATATTTGCCTTTAAAAAAATTACTTATTTTATAATTTTTAAAAAAATCTTTATTATCTATAATATCAATTTGATTTTTTAATTGAATAGATGCAGTAGCTTTTCCATTTGGAGTTAATTCTAATATAAATTTTTTATTCTTCAATTAAATTGTCTATCCATAAATTTTTATTTCTTGATAAATTATACTTAGCACTTTTATAATTTTTACATTTATATCTTCTATTAAATTCTCTTTTTAAATATATGTCTCTAAAAAATCTAGTATATTTTTTCCATCTTTTTGAATAACTGTCATATGTTGAAAATTTATCTGTATAGCAAGCTTTTATATTTTTTTTACTATTAAAACTAGCAAAAATATTAATCCAAAAATCAGAATCAACTCCACAAGAAAACTCTTCCGTCCATTCACCAAAACCATCAACTTGATTAAAAATATTTTTTTCTACTGCAATGGTTGTACCCTGAACACGTTTACTATTATATAATCTTAACCTTCCATTATTATCTTTTATCTGCCCAACAATAAAATTATAATTATTAAAAAGTGTTAAAACATTATTTAGAGAATCTTTTGAGATGAAATAATTATCATCATCTAAAAAAACAAGTTTGTTACTCTGAGCTATTTTAGCTCCGTAATTAACCACTCTTGCTTTTGACATACAAGGTTGATCTTTTGGTAAATAAATCCATTTTTTTATGCAATTTGAACTTAAATTAATTTTTAATAAAAATGATTTTAGTTTATCCCCCTCTAAAACATAAATATATCTATCATTATAATTTATCTTTTTTGAATATGAAGAAACAATATCCTGACTATAATTAGAACCATCATCTGCAATGATAATTTCTGCCTTATGACTGTCAGGTTCATTTTCAATGATTGAAATTGTTTTTTCCAGTGGATTTTTATGAATATTGTTTTCAGGCAAATAATGTGCAATAACAATTGATATATTAATATTCATTTAAATAATTTTTTGAGCTAGTTGATAATCATAGGGAGTTGTGATTTTAAAATTATTTTCTTCGCCATAAAATAATTTAAAATTTATTTTAGAATCATAATTTAATAATAATGATAAATCATCTTTAAAATCTTTAACATTGTTAGCATAAGCTGCTAAAATTTTATCATACTTGAAAAATTGTGGTGTTTGTATCTTTTTTATCTTTTCTCGATTTATATATTGAACTGAATTAGAAACTCTTACAATAGAATCGAATGTATCTAATATAGGTATAGCAGCATCATATTGATTCATATATATAATACCATTATCTATTAAGTTAGAACCAAAAAATGGTCTTGCTGCATCATGTATGATTACATTTTTACATTTATCATTACATTGCTTTAAACCTATAAAAGATGATTCCGATCTAGACTTCCCTCCAGAAATTAATTTAATTTTTTCATCTATGAAATTAATCTCTTTTAACCAATCTTTATGAGATACTATAATAATTTCATCTATGTTATTATTATTATTGAAAGTATTAATTGAATAATCTATAATCATTTTATTTTTAATCTTTAAAAATTGTTTAGGCTTTTCTTTGTTCAACCTACTACCTGTACCTGCTGCTAATATTATTGCACTATTCAAAATTGCCTTCAAATTGTAATTGATATAATCTTTTATAAACCCCATTTAAATCATATAGTCCCTGATGATTACCTTTTTCAACAATTTGTCCATCATCAAATACTAAGATTGTATCTGCATTTTTTATTGTAGAGAGTCTATGAGCAATCATAATAACTGTTCTATCTTTAACTAAATTATCTATTGCCTTTTGCACTTTAATTTCTGATTCTGAATCTAAAGATGAAGTTGCTTCATCTAGAATTAAAATTGGTGAATTTTTCAATATAGCACGAGCTATGGAAATTCTTTGCTTTTGACCTCCTGATAAATTGATTCCTCTTTCTCCAATTATTGAATCATAGCCCTTCTCTAAGGAATTAATATATTTATCAATATTAGCATTAATTGCAGCAGCTTTAATTTTCTCATTCGAAATATTTTTATCTTGTCCATAAGATATATTCCCTACAATAGTATCATTAAACAATATTGGTTCCTGACTAACCAACCCAATGAGATTTCTTATTGAAGTTGATTTTATATTATTATAATCAATATCATCTATATAAATCTCTCCAGATGAAGGGAAATAAAAATTAAGGAGTAAATTAGCAAATGTAGTTTTTCCAGATCCACTTTTTCCAACTAATGCAATTTTTTCTCCTTTTTTTATTGTAACATTTAAATTTCTTAATATATCTTTTCCATTTTCATCATATTTAAAAGAAACATCTTTTAATTTTATGTTAGAATTAAAGTTATCTAAACTATTTATTTTAGTTTTAGTATTCTTGTTAAAATTTAAATCAAAAATATCAAATACTCTACTTGCTCCAGCAATCCCTGTTTGTACAGCAGCTAAAGAACCTCCTAATTTTCTTGCAGGTTGCAATAAAGCAAATAAAAAAATTATAAATCTCATAAACTCTTCAGATGACATACTCCCATATAACAATACTTGCTGTCCTCCAAACCAAAGTAATACAACCGCCAGGATTACACCTATAATATCATTAATAGGAGTTGTTAACCCTAACAATCGTTTTTGTTTAAACTGCAATCTATAAAATGAATGATTGTTCCTAATAAAATTTTCTATTTCTTTAATTGTCATATTATATGCTTTAACTATTCTTATTCCCATTAATTTTTCAGATACTATATGTGATAAATGGGATATTTTAAAACTGGCTCTTTTAGCTCGTCTTTTGATACTTTTTCCTATTTGAATAATAATGAAACCCGATATAGGGAAAATTATTAGAACTAGTAATGATAGTTTGAAACTAATAGAAAATAATAAGATAAATAGAATTAAAACACTTATAGATTCATGAAAAAATACTTGAAAGGTTTTATCAAATGCTATTTTAATCCAATTGATATCATTTAGCATAATTGATAATATATTTGCAGATTTATTTTTATCAAAGAAAGACACTGGAAAATTTTGAACCTTAGTATATAATTTATTCCTAATATCTCTAATAATCCTTAACTCTACAAAAGAAATACACATCCAATTTATATAATAAAATACATTTTTAAAGAAAAATGAAATAAACAAGCATAAGCAAACAATTTTAATCTGCTCTATAGGACTATTACTATGTATAATATGATCAAAAAATTGATCTAGCTTATTATGTATAGTATTATTAGTGTTTATAGATTTTGGTATTTTTTGACCTGCCCCCATAATTGTACCAATTAATGAGCTTGCAACCCATAATGACATAGCATTAAACAAGCCAAATAGTATAGATGAGATAAAAGCAAACAATACAATAAACTTATAGGGCTTTGCAAATTTTAAAATCCTAATGAAAGTTTTCATATAATAATTTCTCCATCACCCTGTCTTATTAAAGTTTCTGACTTTTTAGAAAAATCTAAAATTGTTGATCCTTTTGAAAATTGATTTATTGTATTAGTTTGAAAAATATCAATATTAGGAAAATGCATATTGATATCTTTTGAAATATTTAAAGACGTCTTACCATGCACATTAACGCTCGTTGTAACTATTGGTCTATTAACCATATTTATTAATTGATTGCAAAATTTATTATTTATTAGCCTTACACCAACAGTATTTAAATTTAAAGTAACTAATTCAGATAAGTTAGAATTTTTCTTTGATAAAATTATAGTGTAAGGTCCAGGTAAATATTTTTTAATTCTTTCACCCTGAGTTGAATTATATTCACAATATTTATCCAACATATCAATTGAGCTTACCATAATACTATAGACCTGTTTCCTTTTTTTAATTTTATTTAATTTGTTAACAGCAGCATTATTAGTAGCATCAACTCCAAAACCATAGATGGTATCAGTTGGATAAATTATGACTTCACCATTTAAGATTTTTGATGAAGCAACTTTCAAACTTTCTTCTCTATTAACATTATAAATCATAAATTTTCTTATCCCATTTTTTATGAAACCAAAAATATTGTTCAGGATGTTTTATAATCATTTTTTCTAATTTTTCAACATATAGTTCACTCACTTTAACGATTATTTCATCTTTTTGTTCTAAATTATCTTGAATATCTAGATATTCAAGATTAAAATCATACTCTAATTTTTCATTAAGTATACAAAATCCAATTACAATTCTTGTTTTAGTTAGGGCATAAAAATGTCCAGCTCCCTTTGGAATAGATGCTGGTTTATTAAAAAAATCAATATATATACCCCTTTTTTTTGCATTTTGATCACTCGCTAAAGCTAAAATCGAATTTTCATATAATGATTTTAACATAATCCGCTTAGAACCTTTTTTAGAAATAAGCCTAACATTTTTGTACTTTCTAGCTTTATTAAAAAATCGATCACCACCTGAATTAGATTGTTCTTTTACAACAACTAACATTTTTTTATATTGACTTAAGATAGGTATAGACATTTCCCAATTCCCTAAATGAGCAGTCATATATATCAAACTTTCATTTTTCAATAAAATTTCTTCTGTTTGATTATTGATAGAATTTATACCTAAGGTTGTTTTTTTAGTACTATTTCGCAAAAATTCAAACATTAATAATCCATAATGCATATAAGAATTCAATAAAATTTTTTTAATTTCTTTAGATGTTTTTTTTGGGAAAGCAATTTCTAAATTTTTAATAGCAACATCTTTACGTAAGGGGAATAAATAATACATTAATAAACCCAAAAATTTTCCAAAGTACAAAACTAACTTTCTTGGGAAAAGTGATAAAAATAGGCTTAAAAATGAAAATGAAAAATATATTAAGTTTTGTACCAATTTTAAATTTGTTTAGTACTTAAATATAGGCTAGCCATAACATTTTAATTTAAGAAAGAATATAAACTAGTTATCAATGAATAAAAAAATAATTATTTTAAATATATTTTTATATATTTTATATTATATACGATAAAATTTATCGTATATGTTAAATATAACTAAATCAATAGAATATTCATTAATTGCTATAAGGCATATAAATTTAGGAAAAAGAGATAATCTTTATTCATCTAGAGAAATATCATCTTTTTATAATATTCCTACAGAAATTATGGCAAAAACAATGCAAAAATTATGCAAGAAGGGCTACCTAGGGGCGATAAAAGGTCCTCAAGGAGGATATTATCTAAAAAAAACTTTAAATAATACCAATCTAGTTGATTTCATAGAATCTATTGAAGGTCCAATTGGAATAGTAAAATGCTCAATAGATGCTCATTGCGATTTAACAAAGCTTTGCAATATTAAGCAACCAATAAATAAAATAAACAATAATATCAGAGATATTTTAAGTAAGATTACAGTAAATGAAGTAGTGACTTAGGAGTATTAATGGAAAAAATAAAAAAAAATTCAAGTGAAGAAATAACTTTAACAAACAAGGCCGCTAAACGAGTTAATGCTATTTTAAAGGGTGAAGGGAAAAAAAATCATGCCCTAAGGGTTTCTGTAACTGGAGGAGGATGTTCAGGAATGTCTTATAATTTAACTTTTGATAAAGAAGAAAAAGAATTTGATAAAATTTATACAAGTAAAGGAATAAAAATTCTATGCGATGTCAAAAGTTGGTTTTATGTTAAGGGAACTGAAATTGATTTTTCAGATGATTTATTATCTGGTGGTTTTCAGTTAAATAATCCAAATGCAAATAGAACTTGTGGGTGCGGTACAAGTTTTTCTGCATAATATAAAAATTATTAAAAATGTCTAAAACTTTAAATAAAATAAAAGAAATAACTTCTTCTGATTATAAATATGGTTTTACAACTAAAATAAAAGAAGATCGTATCCCAAATGGTATAAATGAGAACATTATTAGAACTATTTCTAAGATTAAAAGAGAGCCTAAATGGCTTTTAGACTGGAGATTAAAAGCTTATAATAAATGGATTGAAATGGAAGAACCTAAATGGTCAAACCTGAACTATCCAAAAATTGATTTTCAAAGCTTATGCTATTATTCAGCTCCTAAAAAAAAGAAAAAATTAAATAGTCTTGATGAAGTTGATCCAGAATTATTAAAAACATATGATAAATTGGGAATTCCATTAGAAGAACAAAAAATGTTATCTGGTGTTGCAGTTGATGCAGTCTTTGATAGTGTTTCTGTTGCAACTACTTTCAAAGAAACACTTAAAAAGGCTGGAGTTATATTTTGTCCATTTTCAGAAGCTGTTCAAAAATATCCAAAATTAATAAAAAAATACTTGGGATCAGTAGTACCTTATACTGATAATTATTATGCAACACTTAATTCAGCAGTATTTAGCGATGGTTCTTTTGTATACATCCCTAAAAACACAAGATGTCCAATGGAACTCTCTACTTATTTTAGAATCAATGCTGCAAATACCGGGCAATTCGAAAGGACTTTAATTATAGCTGATAAAAATTCACATGTAAGCTATCTTGAGGGGTGCACTGCTCCAATGAGAGATGAGAACCAACTACATGCTGCTGTAGTTGAATTAATAACATTAGATAATGCTGAAATTAAGTATTCTACCGTACAAAATTGGTACCCTGGCGATAAAAAAGGTAGGGGCGGAATCTATAATTTTGTTACCAAAAGAGGTAATTGCAAAGGTGATAACTCTAAAATATCCTGGACTCAAATAGAAACAGGATCTGCGCTAACTTGGAAATATCCGAGTTGTATATTAAAAGGGAATAATTCCATTGGAGAATTTTATTCAGTAGCATTAAGTAATAATTATCAACAAGCAGATACTGGAACAAAAATGATACATCTTGGAAAAGACACCAAAAGCACAATTATATCTAAAGGAATTTCTGCTGGACATGGTCAACAAACATATAGAGGTGAAGTAAAGATTATGAAAAATGCATCAAACGCTAGAAATTATTCACAATGTGATTCAATATTAATAGGTAATAATTGTGGCGCACATACGTTCCCTTATATTGATGTGAAAAATTCAACATCAACAATGGAACATGAAGCAACAACATCCAAAATTGGAGAAGAACAATTATTCTATTGTAATCAAAGAGGAATTTCTACTGAAGATGCCTTATCTCTAATAGTAAATGGTTTCTGCAAAGATGTTTTTAAAAAACTACCAATGGAGTTTGCTGTTGAAGCTCAAAAGCTCATGGAAGTTAATCTTGAAGGGTGCTCAGTAGGTTAAGGAGAAAAATGTTAAATATTAAAAATCTAACAGTTGGAACGAATAATAAAGTAATTTTAAAAAAAATAAATTTACATGTAAAAAAAGGGGAGTTCCATGTAATAATGGGACGTAATGGAACTGGGAAAAGTACTCTTTCTAATTTTATAGCAGGCAAAGAAGGATATATCAAAAAATCTGGTGACATTTACTATAATAGAACAAAAATCAATGACCTCCTTCCTGAAGAAAGAGCAGCTAAAGGTATATTTTTATCTTTTCAATACCCCACATCTATACCTGGGGTTAATACTATGCACTTTCTTAGAACAGCTACTAATTCAATAAGAAAAACTCGAAACAAAGAAGAGCTTGACCCCGCAAGTTTCATCACATTATTTAAAGAAAATCTGAAACTTGTTGGTTTAGATGAAAGCTTTTCTAAGAGATCAGTTAATGATGGCTTTTCTGGTGGTGAAAAAAAACGATTTGAAATTTTACAAATGCTTCTACTAAATCCTAAATTAGCAATTTTAGATGAAACTGATTCTGGATTAGATATAGATGCATTAAAAATTATTTCAACTGGAATTAAAAATTTCAGATCTAAAAATAATTCATTTATTTTAATCACACATTATTATAGAATCCTCAAATATCTAAGCCCAGATTTTGTCCATGTTTTATTAGATGGTAAAATTGTAAAATCAGGCGACAAAAAACTTGCTCTTAAACTTGAAAAAGAAGGTTATGGCTGGCTTGAAAAATAGTATTAAAATAAAAGAACAACCATCATATAATATTAAAGAACAATGGAAATATACTAATATTAACAACTTTAGAAATATTGGAATAAAACAAAAATCATCATTTATAATTAAGGGAAACAATACAAAGAATATTACTATTACTAATAACGAATTAATTCAAAATAATTTAACAAATACCAATATTTCATTTAAAAATATCAAATCATCAATTGACAATAATACATATAATTGTAAAAAATTCTTTAATAAAATTATACCTAATAATAATAATGAATTCATTATACAAAATACTGAAAATTTCAATTCAGGGATTCATATGCATACAAAAGATAATGCAAAAATAACAGAGCCAATTTTTATTAAAAATATTATCAAAACAAATGATAAAAAAGAATTTTTAAATTGTAGATATTTATTTACTTTTGGAAAAAATGTATCAGCAAAAATAATTTTCGATGATACTAATTCTTCTAAAAATTATTTAAACACCGTGATTGAAATTTTTGTAGATACTAATTCTAAAATAGATTTTATTATAGATTCTGAAAAACCTGAGACAACGGAAATAATCAACTTAGCAAGTAACATTAGCAATAATTCAACTTTAAATTCATACCATATAAATCTATCAGGCAAATTGTTTAAAAATAATTATTTTATAAATTTAATGGAACAAAACAGCACCTACAATTATAATGGAATTAATTTGTTAGAAAATGATAATCATATAGATAATTATATAGAAATAAATCATTTAAATAAACACACTATTAGTAATACAAATCAAAAAAATATTTTAAAAGGAAAATCAAAAGGAGTATTTTATACCAAAGCTATTATATATGAAAGTGGAGCAAATTCTGAAGCACACCAAAAAAATAATAATATTTTATTATCTCAAAATGCAAAAATACATTCAAATCCACAGCTTGAGATATATAATGATGATGTAAAATGTTCACATGGCTCTACAACAGGTGCAATAGATATAGATTCTTTATTTTATTTAAGGTCTAGAGGAATTAATCTAAAAGAAGCAAAAAAAATACTATTAAGTAGCTTTTTAAATGAAATAATCAACCCTTTAGATATTATTTTTTACAATAATAGTATAAATAAAAAAATTAATAAATGGCTATACAATGTCAACTAAAAATAAAATGAAAGAAATGAAAGAATTATTTTCAGTTTTTGATGACCCTATGGATAAATATACTCAAATTATTGAACTTGGGAAAAAGAACAAGGGATTAAATGAAATTGATAAGACTGACAAAAACAGAATTTATGGTTGTGCTTCATTAGCCTGGGTAAAAACAATAAAAAATGGGAAATTATATTCAATACAAATAGATTCAGATACTTTTATTGTTAGAGGTCTTTTAAACATACTGCAATATGTAATTAGAGAATCAAGCAAAGAAGAAATTTTTCAATTAAATATACAAAATATTTTGGGAAATATAGGATTAGAACAATCAATAACAAGTCAAAGAACAAATGGATTTTTAAGCGCATTAGATAAAATCAAAAACCAAATAAATAATTATGAATAATAATAATTTTATAGATACAAAAAGAGAATGTGATGGTTATTTAATTCCTTCAGGAGATAAAATTAAATTAAAAAAGGGGACAAAAGTAAAAATTACTCAATCACTAGGTGGAGATTTTACTTTATATGTCAATGGGAATTTAGTAAAAATATCAGGTGAAGATGCCGATGTAATAGGACAAACTATAGTTACTGAAAATAAATCTAATAATATTAAAAAATTTAACGAGAAACATATTTGGGATGTTTTAAGAACGTGCTATGATCCTGAAATCCCCGTAAATGTAGTTGATTTAGGTCTTATTTATAATTTAGAGTGTATTAAAAAAGAACAAAATAAATATTATATTAATATTAAAATGACATTAACAGCACCCGGGTGTGGCATGGGTCCAGTGATCGCACAAGATGTAGAATCTAAAGTAAAAAGTTTAAGTTTTGTTAATGAAGTTCTTGTGGAAGTTGTTTGGGATCCAATTTGGAACCAAGATATGATGACTGAAGAGGCAAAACTAAAGCTTGGGATGATGTAGGTGACTTTCAATCCAAAAGATATTAGAAAAGATTTTCCAACATTAAATAAAAAATTAATTTATTTTGATAATGCATCGACTACTCAAAAGCCTATACAGGTAATCAATTCCCTTAAAGAATTTTATGAAAAATATAATGCAAATGTACATAGAGGAGCCTACAGTATTGCTGAAAAAGCAACCTATAAATATGAAAAATCAAGAACAATGGTATCACAATTTATTAATGCTAACAATGATGAAATTGTTTTTACAAAAAATACAACAGAATCTATAAATATTATTTCAAATTCAATGAGCCAAAAATTAATTGCAGACGATGAAATTATAATTACAGAAATGGAGCATCATAGTAATATTATTCCATGGTTAATGTTAGCAAAAAAATGTAATGTTAAAATAAAGTATATTCCACTATTAAAATCTGGAAAATTAGATATAGATCAGCTTCCCAGTTTAATAACTCCAAAAACAAAATTAATATCAATTACACACATGTCAAATGTAATTGGTGTTATAAACCCTATTGAAAAAATTATTAAAATTGCTCATGAAAATGAGGTAAAAGTATTAGTTGATGCAGCACAAAGTATTTCTCATCAAAAAATAGATGTAAAAAAAATAAATTGTGATTTTTTAGTTTTTTCAGGACATAAAATTTTAGCTCCTTCAGGTATTGGAATTCTATATTCAAAAAAAAAAATATTAGAAGAATTAATTCCTCTTATGGGTGGGGGACAAATGATAAAAGAGGTTACTTTAAATAATTTTACTTATAATAGTATACCTTGGAAATTTGAGGCAGGGACACCAAACATTGCAGGAGCAATAGGTCTTGGGGAAGCTATTAATTATCTTAATACTTTTGACTTAAAGGAATTGCATTCTTATACAAAAGATCTATGTGATTATTTAATTAATAAGCTCAAAACAATACAAGGGATTACTCTATACCCTAGTAATTTAGATACTATTGGACCGGTAATTTCTTTTTCACTTAAAAATATTCATGGATATGATTTAACAAAACTACTTGATACCTATGGGATTTGCATACGTTCTGGTCATCACTGCGCTCAACCAATACTGAATAAATATAAAGTTAACTCTTTAAACAGAATAAGTTTATATTTCTATAATACAAAAGATGAAATTGACTTTTTTTATGAAAAATTAAACAAAGTTATTAAAATATTATCCTAGCTTATTTTAATACAGATTTCAACTCACCTGAGTTATGTAATTCAAGAGCTATATCACAGCCACCAATAAGTTCACCATCAACAAACAATTGAGGAATTGTTGGCCAATTTGAATAAGCAGATAACTCAATTCTTATTTGTGGATCTTCCAATACATTAGTTGCATTATATTCAACACCGTATGAATTTAATATATTAACTACAGTTGCAGAGAATCCGCACATTGGCATTTCTTTTGTACCTTTCATATATAACATAATCCTATTAGAATTAATATCATCTATAATTTTTTCTTTTAATTCCATAATATCCTTATTATTTATATTAGAATTACTTAATAAAATGTATTAAAATTTGTTAATTAATTTAGATAGTAAAATGATCACCTCAATAAGAAAAATTATTTTTATATATTTTTTATTTTCAATCATACTCCCAAATGATAGACCAAAAGTAGCGTTAGTTTTATCTGGAGGTGGAGCAAAAGGAATAGCACAAATCCCAATTCTAGAAGTAATAGATTCTTTAAAAATTCCCATTGACTATGTTGTTGGTACAAGTATTGGTTCTATAAATGGGGCACTATATTCAATGGGATATTCTCCTGATGAAATATTAAATATTGCCTATGAAACAAAATGGGAAAATATATTTTCTAATAAAAAAGAAAGGAAAGATTTATTTTATTTTCAAAAAAATGATTTAGATCAATATCAGATAAAATTTACTTTAAAAGGAATAAAGCCAATTGCTCCGATTGCTTTAACTAATGGACATGCAAGCTATATGCATCTTAATGGACTAACTAAAAACTATGAACATATACAGAGCTTTAATGACTTTGTAATACCTTTTAGATGTAATGCTGTTGATTTACTTAATGGTGAAGAAAAAATATTTAATGAAGGATCGCTATCTATCGCCCTCCGATCATCTTCTTCTATCCCCTCAGTTTTTAGTCCTGTCAATCATCAATCAGAATTACTTGTTGATGGTGGCGTATTAAATAATTTCCCAACAGATATTGCTGAAAATTTAGGAGCAGATATTATAATTGGAGTTGATGTTTCTCCCATACATAAAGATGCCTCTGACATTAATAATGTTTTTGATGTTTTGACACAATCAATTTTAGTTAATGCTCATAATAAAAAAATAGATAATGTAAAGTTAAGTAACTGTTTTATTGAACCAGATGTTAAGTCTTATGGAACTCTTGACTTTGATGAATTTTCTTTAAATAAATTATATGATTCAGGTTATAAAGCTGTTTATGATAATTTAGATAAATTGATAGAAATAAGTTCCTTAGTAAAACATAATGATTATATAAAATTATCAGAGATAAAATCAGATACATTAGAAATAAATGAAATTATAATTAACTCTAATGATAATATAACTCAGAATCATATTTTTAAAGAATTTGATACTCAATCAAAAATATCAAAGAATGATTTTTTAACTAAAATCACAGAAATTAGAAATACAAATAAATATAATTATTTAAGTTATAATTTTAATATCAGTGATGGTAGATTGATATTGAATTTGAATATTGAAAAGATTCCAGATATTAAAATTAATAAGATAAATATTGTAGGTAATAAAACTATAAAATCTTCATTTATAAAAGAGCTTTTGAACTTGAATAAAGGGAAAAATCTTGATATAAATGATCTTAGAAAAAACCTTGATAAAGCAAATAATCTAGAATTATTTAGTAGTATTCATTATGAATTAAAAAATATCAGTGATGATAATTATGATATTAATATCAATGTTCAAGAAGCTTCATTCCATACGATGCAATTATCAGGGGGTTGGAATAATTATCATAAACTAATTGGAAGAGTAAAGTTTTCTTTATTTAATAAACCTATCAAGAAATTTAAATTTACAAACGAATTTAAGTTTGGTAATTCTATAAGAGAAAATGATATTCATATGTATTATATAGGAAATTTTAACTATCAGACAAAAGTTATACCAACAATAAAACTAAAACATGCAGATAATCAAACATCCTATTTAAATATTGAAAATAAAAGTGAAGAAATAAATATAAAAAATAAAAATTTATCTATCAATGCTATAATTCCACTATCTAATTTAGGTTATATAGATATTGGACTTAATGATCAAAAAATTAATTATATTGATTATATAGAAAATTTAAGCTACTATAATATACATTTTAATATTGATCAGATAAATAATTTGCAATACCCCACTGATGGATTTCAATATAAATTTTATGTAGAAAAGTCAAATTCATCCTATGACTATTATATTTATAAATTTAATTTTGATCATTATTTTTTTAATAAACGTTCAATGAAAATGAAATTATATGGTGATTATTTTTTAAGTAATCTCAACTTATTAGAAAATGATGAATTAATATATAAGAATATTAATTATACGCATTATGATAGGACTTTATCTTACAGCGAATATGATTTATATGTTAATGATTTATCTTCTTATGGTATTGAAATGAATTATTTATATAAAAACAGCACTACTGTAAGATTATTAGTTAGTCATATAGAATCTATGGAATATAAACAAAACAATGATAATTTCAAGAATATCATCAACTATGGTATTGGTCTTAGAGTGAAATCTATTCTTGGTCCAATTAATTTTTTATGGACAAGTACAAATAAAAATGTATATGAGCTAGAAAAAGATAATTATTTTTTTAGTTTAGGTATTAATCTATAAATAAAAATATATTTATAACCCAATTATGATATATATTTAATATATCATCATTAAAATTGCCGGGGTGGTGGAATTGGTAGACACGCTGGTCTTAGGAACCAGTGCTTAATAGCGTAAGAGTTCGAGTCTCTTCTCCGGCACTATAAATGTTTTTTATTAAAATATTTTTCATTTAAAATAAAATATTTTCTAACAATACTTTGATTTAGAATCACCCTTTGTTTAAAAATATTGTAATCAGTAACATTTCTTATTCTACTATTATTTTTTCTTCTTTTTATTAAATAATTCAAATTGAACAATAAATATAAAATTGATTTATAATGTGCAATAAAATGAGAAAATTTAAATCTACATAAATCATAAAAAGATGATATGATTTCTAAAATAAAGCGTAATGGAAAAGTTAATATTGTTCTAGATATGTTATAATTTGTTAATAAAAGTATCATACTATTTCTATGATTTAGATAAGTTTTATAAGGAGAATCATATTTTAATGTTTCTGCCCCTTTATGATAAATAATTGATTCTGGGCATACCCAGTTTTCATATCCAGCTAAATAACATCTCCAACAATAATCAATCTCTTCCATATGGGCAAATAATTTTTGATCAAATCCTCCTATCATTTTAAATATTTTAGATTGAGTAATAAATGCAGTTCCAGAAGTCCAAAAAACTTTGATTGCATCATTATATTGTTCTTTATCTATTTCAATTGTGTTAAAAATTCTACCTCTACAAAATGGGAAAACTAAATAATCTATAAAACCTCCTGAAGCCCCTGCATAATCAAAATAATTTTTATTTTTTAAATTTTTAATCTTGGGTTGAACACAAGCTACGTTTTGATTGGACTCTATTTTTTCAATAAGTGGTTTAATGAAATTTTTATCATGAGTAGTGTCATTGTTAAGAAATAATAATAATTCACCTCTTGCTTTTTTAGCCCCTAAATTACACCCCCCAGCATAACCTGTGTTGTCTGAATTTTCTATTATAATAATTGAATCACTAAAATTTTTCTTTAGATGCATCAAACTATCATCAGCTGAGTTATTATCAACAACAATTATTTCTGAATTTTCTATGTTTGCACCCAATAAAGATTCAAGGCATGCTTTTATTATTGAATAATTATTATGATGTGGTATAATTATAGATAGGTTAACAGAACTGCTAAATGACATATTAGTACAATTGATTTGAATTATTTAAATAATCTTTCAATAAGATTAATTCTTCATTAAATGGATCTTCTTCTACCCAATCTGATACAATTTTTCTTGCTTCTTCTACTGCATTATCAATTTCTAATACACGTACTAAAGAATAAAGTATTCCAACAAACTTATTATCTTCAAATATAGAAAAGCAAAAATTTTTAAACTCTTCTTGAGAAAGATTTTCAGATAATATATCTCCAATATATTTTTCTAGTTCAAAATCAAATACTTCTGAATAATTATTTATTAAATATTTTGTCATTTCTATAGTTAAATCCTGATCCTCTAAAATAGCTATTTTATGTAAAAGATAAATTTTAGTCTCAATTGGGATATTATCAAATATCAATTCTTTTAAAATATATTTTTGTTTTTTGATATTACCTAATTCTCCATATATAGAATCACTAATTAGCATTTTTATACCTGGCTCTATTGGTAATGTTTTTTCAGGAAAATAAAAATTCATACTATCTAATAGTGACTCAATTTCAATATCATCGTTAATTTGATCCTTAGATAGCTTATGTTCAGCCAATCTTATGAAACCAATTCTATAATTTTGGACTAATCTTTGTATGTTATGATTAAAATATATATTTGAATCATTCAAATTAGTATATCTATATATACCATGATTAGAGTTTATTGAATTTTTATAGTCATCAATAGTTTTAATAATATCATTATCTGCCTGTATTAGATTTTGTTTCATTTTTTTATAATTAATTTGAGACTGATTTTTATTAAATAATAATCTATAAGTCATACCCTCCATTTGTAAATAATCATCTAAACCTAACTGATTGTTGTGTGAAACTGTTGCTGCAAAATAAATAGGTCTAGATGTTCCTATATCTTGTATAATTTTTAAAACTAAGAAATCTTGCACCCTTAACAATTTTCTAATTAACGTTGGTCTTATCTTAAAATTAATATAACTATCTTCTACGGGGAGATTGCATATTAATTCATTCCATTGTTTATCTTCAAAATCATCACCACATAAGTTAAATGAAACTTCAGTTCCAATCCATGGATCTATATTATAAATATCTTTTTTTAATATTTCATTTTTAAATTGTAAATCTAATTTTGGTGTTTGATTAATTAATTGTTCTATATACCAAGGAGTATTCAGTAAGCTTAAGTTAACCACTTGAACATCTTTTCTTATATTTTCAACTTCTTGCAAGTACCATAATGGAAAGGTGTCATTATCTCCATTGGTAAATATGATCCCATGTGGTTCACAAGAATTTAAAAGGTTATAGCCATAATCCCATGCAACATAATTACCTGTTCTATCATGCTGATGTAAATCAGTTGCAAACATTTTAAAAGGCATTAAAATAAACGTTAAAGTAATAAAGGAGATTGAAATAAAAGAAGAAATATTTGAATCTTCAAAGAATATTTTAATTTTCTGCTGAATTACACTTAATCCAATTCCAATCCAAATAGAAAAAGCAAAAAAACTTCCAACATATGAATAATCTCTTTCCCTAGGCTGCGGATCATATTGGTTTAAATATACTATAATCATTAAACCCATTGCTAAAAATAAACTTAATACAGCTAAGGCGCGTCTCCAATCCTGTGAAAAATGAAATACTAAACCAATAATTCCAATAATAAATGCTAAAGGAAGACCATATCTAAACCAATTTATTCCATCTAAACTTTGATTTCCAGTTAAATTCCCATTGATATCTCTAATATACCAAGGATAATTTTCTTTTTCACCCCTCCCAATAAATTGCCATGCAAAATACCTTAGATACATTTCATTGATTTGATAATTAATAAAGAAATTAAATTGTTCAGATGTCGAAGGGTTCATTTTATCTGCGGTATATCTATTCCAGTTTGTATTTTCAGATCTAGATAAAGTTGATTGTAAATCTAAAATTGACCAATCTCCATATTGGTCTCTATTCATATATGCTAGAGCACGATTTAAATTATCTGGACTGTTCTCATTAATATTAGGATGTTGATTTGAACGAATAAAAATAAGGATATAAGTGGAATAACCAATTAGAACCAACATTACACAGGAAAAAAATATATTTAATAAAATTGATGTAGTATTAAAATCAAAATTTTTATATCTAAAAAATAAAAAAATTAATGTAGCAAAAAATAAAGCAATATATAATAAGGTTGTTT
>MDTE01003922.1_pt1 | contig 17821 bp, 15 predicted proteins | sample 811231 | NCBI WGS metagenome assembly MDTE01 (sample SAMN05326651, study PRJNA326480) | marine metagenome | isolation source: seawater | place: Indian Ocean: Red Sea | collected 2010 | reverse complement strand
TCTGAGCTTTCTCTCGAAGTAAGCACGCCAGTTGGTGAGTCGAAGCGGTGACAACGGGTCGATCAGAAAGCCGGCGCGTTGATCGGCGAAAATGGTATTGCCGGGCAGATCACCGAGTTCCCCAAGGTTTGTCCTTGCCAGCATAGCGATCACCGCGTCGTCACAACTGACGGCGGTTGGTAGTCTTATCTGGCGAGACCGCAGTCTCTGGACGAACTTCGGGCGCAGCATGTAAAGACCGCCTGCGATGGTTTGATTGTTCTTGAGTTCAGCGGTCCATCGGTGTCTAGACCAGCCAGTCTTCGGTACCGCAGTTACTGCGTTCAACGAGTGATGACGTTCGAGCGTCTGTAGCAAGTATTCGAGTGAGCCCGGGGTAATGCGTACATCTGCATCGGTGAACACACAGGCCCGGGTACCCAGGGATCCGTGATGAACGAAATGATTCCAGGCATCGGGCTTGTCCCCGACTTCCAGAGTGGTCAGTTGCACGTTGGCGTGCTTGGCGGCGATTTTTTCGACCGTCTGCACAGTCGCGTCGGTGCAGCCATTGGCAATCACGGTGATTGCCAATGCATCGCCATCCACGCTGTCCGGCAGCGATGTTAGACAGCGCGCGATGGTTGCTTCCTCTTTATGCGCGAACACGGCGACCGAGATCCGGCTTGTGCCGCTCAACGTGGTAGACCGGCTTCTCGCGCATCACGGCGACGCAGCCACGCGGCCAACGGCGGCAGAAACCAGGCTGAACCCCAGTAGCCGGTTTTGGTCGGGTAGGGGCGGTCCGCAAACACGCTGCTCCGGTTGGGTTTGCCCATCATCTGTAACGCCAGCTGGTGTCCCAAATAACCCGCTGCCGGCACCCCGGCGCCGTTCAGCCCGATCAAGTAGTGAACACCTTCATGGCGCCCGAAGTGGGGTAACCAATCGAAGGTCACTGCGAACCGGCCCCGCCAGATGTGGCTGAAGCGCATGGATTCGAGCACGGGGTAGCGCATCACCACATCGGCCTTGAGTGCCGTCGCCGCATTCCTCAGATCGCGGTGCGGCCGCATATGCTGTCCGACAACCAGGAATCGGCTCTCGCCCTCTATCGGACGCAGCGCGGTGTAGAGCCGGCGAGTTTCCAACATGGTTCGGCCTCGGGGAAAGAGCTGCTTCATGACATCTGTCGGCAGCCGTTCTGAGACGGCCGAGTACAGTGGAATCTGGACGAGGCGCCGCTGAAAGTAGCGAAACAGCCCGTTGTCACGCCCGGTCTCGGCATTGGTGGCGAGAACGACTTGCCGGGCGGAAAGCTGGCCGCGACTCGTATCAATATCGAACTGTTCTCGTTCGTTGTTGATGCCGATAACACGAGTTTGGTCTATGAGCGTCACCCCGGCATCGATTGCGAGCCTTTGTAGAGAGGCGTGGTAACGCCCCGGATCCAGATGGCCAACATCGTGCAGCACCGAGCAGCCATGGTAGATGTCGCTGCCAAGCTCGCTGGACTGTTCATTGGCGGGTACCATGGTGGTGTCCACTTCGACATGCTGAGTCATGGTCTCCAGCTCACGCGCCATGGCGTCGAACGCACCGGATGTATGTGCGGCCACCACTCTTCCGTTACGAACAAAGCGGCAATCAATGCTCTCTCGTTCGATGAAGCCGGCGGTGAACTCGACCCAGTCTTTGGCCTCCTCGTAGACGCGTTTGGCGACGTCCAGGCCATCTCGCACCGCAAGCTCGCTGAAACTCAGGCGGATGGTGCGTCCAATGGCGCCAAAGTTTCTCGTGCTGGCATGCTCGCCGGCACGGTCCGCGTCGAGCACCACGACCTCGCGACCGCCGCGTGCCAAGGTCAACGCTGTGAACAGGCCGGAGTAACCGGCCCCGACAACGACGACATCAACTCGGGACTCAGGTAGAGGCTGTTGACGGGATGCGAGCGGTGCGCCTTGCCACCAGAATGGGTTGCTCGAAAACTCGTCAATGACGGCTTGTTGGGACACTTCGGTCACGCCGTCGGCAGCTCGTAGTCTTTGAATTGCTCGCGTAGCTCGAGCTTGGATACTTTGCCGGTCGCACCATGGGGAAGCTCATCGACAAATACGACATCGTCAGGCATCCACCACTTGACGATTTTGTCTTCCAGAAAGTCGAGCACATCTTGGCGATCGAGCTCGAAACCGTTACGCAGCACCACGACCAGCAGCGGGCGTTCTTCCCATTTTGGATGATGACAGGCGATGGCCGCGGCTTCGGCGATTCCTTCGTGGGACATCACGGTGTTTTCGAGGTCGATGGAACTGATCCATTCGCCGCCGGATTTGATCAGGTCCTTGCTGCGATCGGTGAGCAGAATGTAACCATCGGGATCGATTGAGGCTACGTCTCCGGTCAGGAACCAGCCGTCGGCATCGATGGCCGCCGCCGTCGCTTCGTCGTCGTTGTAGTAGCTCGAAATAATGTAAGGGCCGCGAACTGCCAGTTGGCCCGTGGCCTGGCCATCCTGCGGCATGGCCGTGCCGGCGTCGTCGACGATGCGTGCTTCCACGCCAAAGTTCGAGTAACCGCACTTGAGCTTCATGTCGATGCGTTCTTCATTCGACAGCGCTGCATGTTCAGTGCGTGGCACATTCACAGCGGCGATCGGGCTCGTTTCTGTCATGCCCCAGCCTTGATAGAAATCGACACCGTAGTCGTTCTCGTAGGCTTCTACGAGTGCCCGCGACGGTGCGGAGCCACCACACAGCATTCGGCGCAGGCCGTTGGGCTTGCGGCCTCGTTTGCGGATTTCGTCGAGCAAGGTAGTAACAATGGTGGGCACGCCGGCGGTGATAGTCACTTTTTCGGCGTCCATGAGCTCGAACAAGCTCTCGCCATCATACCGCGGACCAGGCAAGACCAGACGGCCGCCTGCGATCGGCACGCTGTATGCATTGCCCCACGCAGCGACATGAAACATTGGCACTATGGCGAGGAAAGAGTCAGTGCTGCCGGTGGCGACCCGACCAATAGAGGCCAGCACACACAATGCGTGCAGCACGGTGGAGCGGTGGGAGTAGAGCGAACCTTTGGGGTTACCGGTGGTGCCAGAGGTGTAGCACATCATCGATGCGGTGTTTTCATCAAAGGACTGCCACTCGTGGTCATCGCTCTCGGCGTCGAGCAGTTCCTCATAACACATGAGGTTCGGCAGACTGGAATCGGGCATGTGGTCGCGATCGGTCATTACCACAAAACCTTTCACCGGCTTAAACAGGGGCGCTAGTGCCTCCACCAGGGGCACGAAGGTCAGATCCAGAAACAGATACTTGTCTTCGGCATGGTTGACGATGTACTCGATCTGTTCTCTGAACAGGCGCGGATTGATGGTGTGACAGATCGCACCCAGGCCGGAGATGGCGTAGTAGAGTTCGACGTGACGATAGGTGTTCCAGGCCAAGGTCGCGACCCGATCGCCCTTGACGACACCGAGGCGCTCGAGAGCGTTGGCAAGCTGCTTCATTCGACCATTGGCATCGGAGTAGGTGTATCGATGAATCGGGCCCTCCACCGAGCGGCTGACGATCTCCTGGCGCGAATGATTGCGCGCTGCGTGTTTGATGATAGAGGAGATCATCAGGGGCTGATTCATCATGTTGCCGAACATGGAAACCGTCTCCGTGAGCTGTGCGTGGGACAGTTATAAGTTATCTTTGCCTCGCTTTAAACACCGTACGAGGATCCTGCTGACCATGGTCGCCAACCGCCGAGACCGCGGCGCTTATCGTGTCTGGACCCGAGACATCATTCGTTATGCGGATGTCGACCCGAATGGACATGTCAACAATGGGGCCATCAACGCATTCCTCGAGGACGGCAGGGTGCGGTTTCGTACTGAGCATCTCGCGGCGGTGGCCGCTGACACCTTGGCCGGCTTTGTCCTGGTGAGCTTCAGCGTCGAGTATCATGCACCGCTGCACTTTCCGGGCGAAGTCGATATTGGCACCTCGATCAGCAGACTGGGCCGAACGTCTTATGGTTTGCGTCAAGCTTTGTTTGTCGGTGAGCAGTGCGCGGCAAGCTCGGCTTCGGTGACTGTTTGTGTCGATCCCACCACACAACGCAAGCGAGTCTTGACCGACGAATGGCGCGCATTGTTGTCCGAGTTTCTGGTCACCTTCGATGAGAGCTGACGGAGCAGATACCCTATGAGTACGACATCTTTTGGAGTCACCTACCCAGCCGGATTGCAGGCGCGAGTGGACCTTCGCGCTTACGTAGAACACACGGAAGCGCTCGGCTACGACGGCTTGTGGGTGATCGAGAACTTTGGAACCGGGACACCGGGCTACGAGTGTCTGACCTTACTCAGCTACGCGGCGGCATGCTCCAAGCATCTCACTCTGGGCACTTCGGTGTTGTTACTACCGCTGCGAAATCCGGTGCTTCTGGCCCACGCCATGACCACGGTGGATCAACTTTCGGGTGGCCGACTGGTGTTGGGTGTGGGTGTGGGTGGTGAAGATCATCATGCTGCAACAGGCTCCGATCCACGTACCCGTGGCGCCCGGTGCGAAGAGTACTTGCAACTCCTCACGGAACTCATGGGCAGCGAGACACCGGTCAGCTTCGATGGCAATCACGTCGCCGTGATGGACTACGAGCTGTTGCCACGCAGTGTGCAGAAACCGCAAGTCCCTGTGTGGGTCGGAGGGCACGCGGACAAAGCCCTGGCTCGTGCCGCTCGGCTCGCACAGGGGGGGATTCCGGTGGGGCTGTCACCGTCGGCGTGCGCCGAGCTCTACGCGAAACTCGATACACAAACCGAGACGCTCGGGCGCCCGTCGTTGGCCCGCGCGGCGCATGTCTATTTGTGTTTGTCCGACAATGAACAGCAGGGCTTGCGCACGACCTCGGAGGTCATCAGCGCCCGCTTCAACAGTACCTACACCATCGCCAGCGCCTCTCCTCACTTCATCGGTACCGTCGAGCAGTGCCGGGCACAGCTCAGCGCGTTCCTGAACGCTGGAGTGAATCATTTCATCATTGACCCGGGGTGTGTGCTGGATGAGACGCCGGCGCAGATCGAGCGATTCAAACGCGAGGTCATCGACGCGCGCTGAGCGCTTGAAATCAGCAGACATCGCCCCCAGATAGAAAATTGGTCACGCACCAGGTGAGGGAGGGTCCTCATGGAGCAGGCGAAAACCGAGGTAACACCTCGGGCGATACCCGCGGGTGCAACGCAAATGCGCTTTCCCAAACTGTTTGCGCTGGCGCTACTGGTTTTTTTGATCGACCTCATCGTCCCGGATTTCATTCCCCTGGCCGATGAGATAATCCTGGGACTGATTTCGCTAATGTTGGGCCTGCTGCGCAAGCCCCGTGATCCACAGCCGTCGGTCAACGACTCAGCAAACAAACCTTAGCCGACCGCGCGGGCTCTATGTTCTTTGAGCAGTGCGCGCATGGCCTGCTGGGCGGTGAGATAAATTAGGATCAGCAGTCGCGGCTGGCAGCCGGCCAAGGATCCAGTCCGAGGTGGCCGTCACCCGTCGAGCTTCTGGGGGCCTCGATTCCCAAGCCTTGAAGCGCCAGATAACTGGCGCCGAATCGGCTGATGCAGGCGATTTCCACGATGAGCTGTCGGCGAGTCTTCGACACGGACAGGTTCAACTAGCCAGAAGCTCAGCGGTAATCGGCGATGTCGACCACCCGGCGGTCATTGGTGCGGCGGTCCGGAGCGGCTCTCGAGTTTACTCGCCGGTCGCGGCCGTCCCGGCGGTCTCGGCCCGCGCGCGGTGGGCCTACGCGGAACTCGGTGCCGTCGATTTGCACCCCGACCAGCGCACAGTTCAGGGTTTGATGCTCGTGGGTGTTGGGCATATCGACCAGCGCGACACCGAGTGGTCGTCTGGTGGCTTCGTGGCTCAACAGGATGACGCTAGCAACCGGGCCAATGGTCTCGAACGCTCGTCGAACATCTGTTTCGGTCGCCGAGCGAGACAGATTGCGGACGTAAAAAATCATGATGTCACCTCATTAGAGGTGGGCAGTCAGCTCACTTTAGTGTTCTAGCCCGCATAATGCACCAGACCGGCGCCGGCACTCGAGCGGTTCATTCTTCGAGTCGGTTGAGAATGGCTCGTGGCGCAGCTGGCGAATGTCCGGACCAAGCCAGTCGGCTCAGACCAGACCGCGCTCGGCCCGGTTCAGCTCGTCGATCTGGGTGTTCAGCGTGCAGTAGTCGTACAGATAGCCGAGCAGGAACACGCCGCCGGTGAAGAACCAGATGATGGCGGTCACCCATTTGCCCATATACAACCGATGTGCGCCGAAAATGCCTAAAAAGGTCATCAGCACCCAGGTCACGGTGTAGTCGTTGGAGCCCCGGTGAAAACGTCGATCCGCGGCACGGTCCATGCTCGGGATGAGGAACAAATCGACTATCCAGCCAATCAGCAGCAAGCCGAGCGTGAAGAAATACACCGTGCCGCTGATCGGCCGGCCATAATAGAACCGATGTGCGCCCATGAAACCGAAAACCCACAAGATGTAACCCACCAGCTTGCTGTGGGTGTCGGTGCTGGTCGCGGTCATGTCCGTGTTACTCACTGGTCGTCATTGTCCGACAATGGAAAGGCCCTTATCGATGTACTGACGAACGCGCTCGTTGAAATTCGCGAATCGCTGGTCCTGGGTTTGGCCACGCAGGTAGCGGATGTAGATCTGTTGAATGATGACCGCAAACTTCATGCATGAGAACGCGTAATACCAGTCGATGTGAGTGACATCGAATCCGGTTCTCGCTGCATAGCGCTCGACCGCCTGCTCCCGCGTCGCGAATCCGGTCGCATTGGTCGGCATGGCCGCGGCTTCTATCCACTCTGGCGGATCATCGGCCTCACACCACTGATTCAACAAATACCCGAGATCGGTCAGCGGGTCACCGCTGGTGCACATGTCCCAGTCCAGAATCGCAACAACCGTGCCCGGATCGTGGGCCTCCACCAGAATGTTGTCGAGCTTGTAATCGTTGTGTATGAGTGAGACATGTCGACTTTCCACACGATGTTCCTGCAGCCATCGAATCAGATCGTTCATTCGAGCTTGTGGTGACTCGACGGCGGCATGCCAGCGTTTCTCCCAGCCCGTGAGCTGTCGTTCCACGAAACCCGCGGGGTGTCCGAGATCGACAAGACCTGCTTGCTGCCGGTCGACGCGGTGCAAGTCGGCGAGAGCATCGACCATCATGTGGCCTATCCGTTCGTTGAGCCTCGCATTGTCGTCGAAGGGTGGTGGTACCTGTTCACGGATCACCAGACCCCGGCGGCGCTCCATGACCTGAAAAGGCGCTCCTATCAGGCCTTCGTCGTCACAGTAGAGATAGCTGCGTGGCGCCAGATCGAAGTGAGCGTACAACCGGCTGAGCACCCGATACTCGCGTTGCATGTCGTGCGCACTCGGCGCCACTGGGCCAAGTGGGGGACGGCGCAGCACATACTCGGCATCGCCGAACCGAATCAGATAGGTGAGATTGGCGCGGCCACCGGGAAACTGCAGGACTTCTGGTTCGCCGTCGGTCGTCGGTAGATGCTCGCGCAGAAAACTGGTCAGCCGAGACAGCGGCAGCTGTTCATCGGGTCGCGGCGTGTCGAGCTCGGGTTCGAGGCTTTCGGGCATGGGCGGCGGTGTTGTTCACACAGCGGGTATCGGCGAGATTTGAACAGTGCCGGGTCCGCGTTTCAAGCACTCACTTCAGTCCGACCAGCAAACGGGGATACCAGGCGGCGAGCGTGACCGCACGCACGATCATGAATCCACTCAGGGCCATCCACAGGCCGTGATTTCCAAAGCTGTCCATCAACAACCACACACCGACCAGATAGGCTGTGCCGGAGAGCAACATGCAGTTACGCATCTCAATCGAGCGGGTCGCGCCAACGAACACGCCATCGAGCATGAAGCTCCAGACGCCGAGGATGGGCATCCAGATGATCCATGGAAGGTACGGTCCGGTGGCCGTCCGGATGTCGTCGATGTTCGTGAGAATGGCGACCAGGCCATCACCGGTGATCAGAAACAGCAGGCTGAAGATCACGGAGATGACCACCGCGCAAACCGTCGATGCTTTGACCGCAGCACTGAAGGCTCGGCGGCTGCGGCGTCCGACGGCATGCCCGCCGAGTGCTTCCACAGCTTGGGCAAATCCGTCCAGCCCATAGCTTGCCAGGTTGAAGAAATGCATCAGCAGGGTATTGACGGCGAGAATCACATCGCCGAGCTTCGCGCTTTGCGCCGTGAAATGGGTAAACACGGCCAGGGCGCCGACCGTGCGCACCATGAGATTTAGATTGACGACCGTCAGCTCTTTGAGGCGTGCGCGATCGAGCAGCAGCGGCCAGCGGGTCCGGGTGCCGAAGCCACGCAGACTCTGGAGGACGAAATAGAGCCCGACAATGGCCGCCAGATACTCGGCAATGACGGTGGCGATGGCGACGCCGTCGACACCTAATCCAAAGCCGACCACGAACACCAGATCGAGCACGATATTGGTGACGTTGAGCACCAGCTGCGACACCAGTGCGGCACCCATTCGTTGCAGCCCGAACAGCACGCCCAGCACTGAGAAGTTGATGAGAGCCGCGGGCGCGCCCCAGATGCGGTACTGGTAGTAAACGGCCGCCTCGGTTTCGACACCGTCGCTACCCTCTAACCAATAGAAAAACACGGATTCGATCGGTCCCTGGACGATGATCAACACTATGCCGAGCACGGCGCCGAGCAGCACCGCGCGTGCCGTGGTGTCATGCAACTCGTCGAATCGTCTGGCGCCCAGATGTTGAGCGACGAAACCCGTGGTCGCCATGCGTAGAAATGCGAAAGCCCAATACAGCAGACTGAACAACACCGCGCCCAATCCCACGGCGCCGATGAGAGTTGGGTCCGGCAGGTGACCAACCACGGCAGTGTCGACGGCACCGGCCAGAGGCACCGAGATGTTTGCGAGCATCACCGGCCACGCCAGCGCCCAGACCTTGAGACTCCAGGTGGAAAGGCCCGCGTCGTCCGCGGGCTGGGTGGTTTCAGTCGTTTCTGAGTACTCCGCGTTTTTCGGCCTGACGGCGCAGCTCGAGTTTGGAGATGACGCCTCGGTGCACCGCATCCGGACCATCGGCAAACCGGCAGATGCGCGCGTACATCCAGAAATCGGCGAGCACGAAATCCTGGCTGATACCGCCCGCGCCATGGGCTTGCATGGCGCGGTCTATGACAGTCTGCGCCATCAACGGCACGATGACCTTGATCTGCGAGATCTCACTGCGGGCTTCTTTGTTGCCGAGTTTATCCATTTTGTCGGCCGCGTTCAGCACCATGAGACGTGCCTGGTCGATTTCCATGCGTGAATTCGCGATGTCGTCGCGGATGTTGTCACGGGTCGCGATAGGGCGGCCGAATGCAATGCGCTCTTCGACCCGTTTGCACATCGCTTCCAGACTCCTTTCCGCGGCGCCGATCAGACGCATGCAGTGATGAATCCTTCCAGGGCCCAGACGCCCCTGCGCAATTTCGAAGCCACGGCCTTCTCCGAGCAGCATGTTGCTCGCTGGTACGCGTACATTGTCGAACACGATTTCCATATGCCCATGTGGCCGGTGGTCGTTACCGAACACCTGCATGGGACGGATGATGTTCACGCCAGGTGTGTTCTTGGGCACCAGAATCATGGACTGCTGTTTGTGCCGCTCGGCGCTCGGGTCGGTTTTGCCCATGAAGATCAGGATCTCACAGCGTGGATCACCAGCACCGGAGATCCACCACTTATGCCCATTGATGACATAGTGGTCGCCATCGCGTTCGATTCGCGACTGGATGTTGGTCGCATCCGAGGAAGCGACTTCGGGCTCGGTCATTGCGAATGCGGACCGAATGCGGCCATCGAGCAGAGGCTCGAGCCAGTCACGCTTTTGCGCCTCGGTGCCGTAACGTTCGAGCACCTCCATGTTGCCGGTGTCTGGCGCGGAACAATTGAACGCCTCGGCGGCGAAACGCGAGCGACCCATGATTTCACACAGGGGCGCGTACTCCAGATTCGACAGTCCGAAGCCGAGGTCGGAGTCGGGCAGGAACATGTTCCAGAGGCCTGTGTCTCGGGCTTTGGACTTGAGCTCGTCCATGATCGGTGGGTTCGAGTCCCAACCGCCCTGATGTGCCTGCTCGTCGTAAATCGGTTCATTGGGATAGATGTGCTCATCCATGAACTCGTTCAACCGGTCCATGAGCTCCTGCACACGGGGCGTGGGTTCGAATGCCATGACGCGCGTCCTTGGGTGACTCGTGAGAATCGGGACTATAGCGAGTCTGGGTGATGTCGGCGAACCGGACTCAAGCGGCGTCGGTCAGTGTGAAGGAGAGTTCGCGGACGAGCTCGAGCGCATCGGTGAGCAACGATGGGTGGGTCGCTCGAGCCGGCGTATCCTCCGGGACGTGGAACAAGGGGTGAAATCCTGCCAGTGAGATCATTGGCATGCCAAAGGGCTCCCAGCAGAGCGACTCGCCGAACCACTCCGATTGCTCGGCCGGAACCCGAAATCCGAGGTTGGCGCGGCTTGCAATGTCGGCTGCACGTCGCTGCGAATCGTTATCGAGGTTGGTACTTACCTGCAGGCTGGCTGTGGCAGTGGTGTCGACACGTGCGTCCAGCGACGCCGCCGTGGCGATGGAAGATCCCAGATGCAGCACCGCGCGTGGAGTTTCAGGGTAATGCTTTACGGCAAGATTCGCGCCAAGGTAATGGAGCTCGTGAGCGCCGGCACCCACGACCGTCACTGGACATCGCTGCGCAATCTCTTCGACGACGCGGAGTAGCAGCGCGATACCGGTACCGCGCTCACCAGCACAGCCGAACCAGCCACTCAACGGGGTGGTCAGAACCAGGCGGCCCGGGCCACTGGCGCCGAATTCGGCGATGATGTTGCCAGATTCCCCGGTGTGTATTGAGCCGTTGTACTCGACTTCAATGTCGCCCTCGTCGAGATCGTTGGCGTAGCGACCAGGGATGACGACCGTGGGCAACGGGGGTGTGCGCTCCGGCACTCGATTGATGGCGCACAAGGACCCAGAAGGACAATCAGTGGCGACCAGCGCCAAAGGCGAGGCTTGGTTTAGACCGCGCTCGTACATGTCATCGAGTCCGAGTGTGAGAGACTCGTCGTGCCTGACGGCGTCCCAGACCGCCGTGACCGGCTTCGATGATTTGAACTCGCCATGGCCGGAATAGTAGAGCGCCATGGACGGCACTAGCTCGCCGTTCAGGACCACCTTGGTGTGGGAGTCGAAGCGAGCAAACCGGAAGGTTTGCTCATCCACACGTCCACCGCGGCGGGCGAGCTCGTCGGCAAACCAGGACCGCGTCGGGACGTCAGCAGGCCCGCCAGCCCGATGCTCTCCCAACTCGTGATAACACTCGACCAACGAGTAGAGCAGCTCGCTCAACGAGCCTTCCACACCGGATCGCGTTTCTCGGAGAACGCGCGCGGTCCTTCCTTGAAGTCCTCGGACTCGAGCATGGCGCGGTGTTCGGCGTTGTTGGCCTGAGCTTGGTAGGCCTGTTCCTCCGGTAAACCCTGTACATCTCGAAGCACGGACTTCACTGCCTGCACCGACAACGGCGCCGAACGTGTGATGTCCTCCGCGATCTCTCTGGCAGCGTCCATCAGGCCATCAGGCTCGGTGACGCGACTGAGCAAGCCGACCCGGTAGGCTTCCTCGGCGTCCATAGGACGTCCGGTATAGAGCAGCTCCATGGCGATGCCATGCGGGATGCGCCGAGGCAAGCGGATGATGCCGCCACCGGTCGCGAGCACGCCGACTTTAACCTCAGAGAGCATCATCTTGGCTGCGGTCGAGGCTATGATGATATCGCAGGCCAGCGCCATCTCGAATCCACCACCGGCGGCATGGCCGTTGATCGCGGCGATGACCGGCTTGTTGAGCTCGAACATCTCGGTGATACCACCGAATCCGCCCTCGCCGTAGTCCGATTCTTCTTCGGTCTCGCCCGACGCGGCGGCTTTGAGGTCCCAGCCAGCGGAAAAGAATCTGCCCGTGCCAGTAAGGATCGCAACCCACAGCTGAGGGTCATCACGGAAAGTGACGAACGCCTCACTCAAGGCGCGGCTGGTCGGCGCATCGATGGCGTTGGCTTTGGGGCGGTCGAGGGTGATCTCAAAAATCGGTCCGCGACGTTCAGTTGTGACGACTTCTGTCATTGTTACACTCCTGTTCGTTGAGATGGTCGCAGTCTAACGCCAAATCATTGCCACGGGGTGAAGTCATGGCGTCGTCGCAAATGTATGGACTGGATAGACGTTCTGAAATATCGGTCACTCCTGCGGAACGTGGGGGCGGGACGGGTAGGGGATGGACCATGGCGAGTTTGTCGAGAACACGAGCAAGTGGAGCGGATATCGGAACAGCCATCTAGCAGTATGTCGAACTCCGGCTTTTCCGCAGTAGAATCGTCTTGAGTGCGACACACTGCTAGCATGTGGTCATGCCTAGCTCATGTTGTGATCAACCCACGACCGCCGTCGACCGCATCGTCAAAACTGTTGCTGCGTCGAGCATCATGATGGTTCTGATGCTGGCCGGAATCCAGGCGTCGCTGGCGGCCTCGGTGCTGATGTCCACCCCAAAGGTGCTCGATGCCGACACCTTCGAGGTCGATGGCACCTTGGTATCACTGTTCGGTGTTCATGCGCCGGCAATCGCACAGTCTTGTGTCGCCGATGGCGCCGATTGGCCCTGTGGTACACGAGCACGTGCCGCGGTCACCGAACTGATCGCAGATGATGAGCTGCGCTGTCAAATCGTGGATGCGTATACATCACCCATGTCCGTGGTTTGTGCGCTCGGCGAGCTCAATCTGAGCAAATGGCTGGTCGCGAACGGCTGGGCGCTGGCCACGGGTGACGAGCAGAGCTTGCTAATGCAATTGGAACGCGCCGCCCGCGAACGTGGCACCGGTGTGTTCCGTGATGGCTTCGCACCGAACGACGCGTGGCGTCGTGTGGCGGGCGCCTTGGAAGTGGAGGGTTATGCCGGTTGCAGCTCTTGTGATCTGCGCCACCAGTCGCTAAAGAAAAAGAGCCTCGAGCTCGACACTGACAGTCACACAGACTGACCTCCGACAGTCGCTTCTCATTGCCGATGGCATCTGGTAGAAACCAGCGCATAACTTCGCGGACCCCGGACTCTGAGCTCATGTACATCGGTCGGCCTGTGCGCCGCGACGAAGACTGGCGCTATCTTACCGGGCGGGCTACGTTCACTGACGACATTCACTCTCCCGACGCGCTCCACATCAGTTTCGTGCGCAGTCCGTTCGCGCATGCTCGTATCAACAGCATTGACATCACGCCGACCACGACGGACCCGGCTGTTTGCGCGGTTCTGACGGCGGCTGACTGGGCGCAAGCCGGCCTTGGTGTGCTGCCTTGTGTCTCGGACATTGCCTCCAGTGACGGCACACCCATGCGCTCGAAGCTGCGGCTGGTGTTTGCCGAAGATGTTGTACGCCATGTGGGCGATACCGTGGCGGCGGTTGTTGCGCGGACGCGCGAGGCTGCACTCGAAGCCGCCGAGCAGGTGGCGGTCGACTACGAAGAGCTCGACGCGCAGGTGAATGTTGCGGCAGCGGGCGAAGCTGATTCTCCGCTGGTGCACGATGACGTCGCGCGCAATCGTGTGCACTGGCTCGAACTCGGTGAAGACCAGCGGACGAAAGACGCCTTCGCCAGAGCTCATCACGTGACCCGGATACGATTCCGGCACCAACGCGTCACCGGTAATCCCATCGAGCCGCGAGCCTGCCTGGCTGAGTACGACCCCGTTCGAGAGCGTTTCACGCTCTGGTGTACCGGTCAGAATCCACATTTCCTGCGGCGGCTTTTCGCCACCTATGCACTCGGGATTCCACTGTCTCGATTACGGGTGGTGTGTCCCGATGTTGGCGGCGGCTTCGGTACCAAGTTCTATGCATATCCCGAACAGGCGATCAGCTTGTTCGCCTGCCGCTTGCTCGGCCAGCCGGTCAGGTGGACGGCGACACGATCCGAGTCTTTGTTGTCTGATACTCACGCGCGCGACCATGAGATCGATGCGGCGATGGCGTTTGACGAGCACTGCAACATCACCGCCGTACGCAGTGACGTGGTCGGCACTTATGGTGCGTATCAGAGCACCTACTCGCCCATCATCGTCATGCAAACCGTTCCCGGCACCTTGCCTGGCATGTATCGTGTGCCGACCGGCGTTTCGCGCACCACCGGTGTGTATACGCACACCACACCGGTGGATGCGTACCGCGGCACCAAGCAGTTGCCGGCAATGATTCACGAGTTCTTGATTGACCGTGCGGCTCGTGAGCTCGGCATCGATGCTTTGTCACTTCGAGCTCAAAACTACCTGCATCGAGACGACTATCCACACACCCAAGTGTTCGGAACCACGTACGACTCTGGTGATCCGATTCAGCACCACCAGACGCTGGAGTTGTTGGTGGACTATCAACGTCTGCGCGAAGAACAACTGCAAGCCCGCGAAGATGGGCAGCTGCTCGGCATCGGCATCGCGGCCGTGGTTGAGAGCACCGGGCTCGGACCGAGTCAGCAACTGGCGGGGCCGGGGTTGGGCATTGGTGGATGGGAGGCGGCCCGGGTGACGCTCGAGCCTGATGGTACCGCCGAAGTCTATGTCGGAACTCACTCCCACGGACAAAGTCACGAGATCACTTTTCGCCAGATTGCCGCCGATTCGTTGGGTCTGCCGCTCGAGGGGGTGGTTTTCAGTCAGGGCGATACAGATCTCGGGCCGGGCAACATGGGGACTGCAGCAGCCCGTGCCCTGCTGACCGCGGGTGTAGGTGTAGAGTTGGGTTGCTCCCGTGTGATTGCAAAGTGCACCAGGCTGGCAGCGCACATGCTCGAATGTGCGGAGCGGGATGTTAAGTATCGACAGGGCCGGTTCTCCATCAGTGGTACTGATCGATTTGTCGAGCTGGAGGAGGTTTCTGCCGTGGCTTACAGCGGGGCATTGCAGCCGGACCCCGACTTCGAGCCGGGGCTGCGAGAGACCGTGTTCTTCGATCCGGTGGCAATGAGCTATCCCACGGCGTTGCACCTGGCGGTCTTGCTCGTCGACTCCGAAACCGGTGCTGTCACCCTGCGAAACTATTTTGCCGTCGATGACTGCGGACGAGTCATCAACCCGATGGTCGTGGAAGGCCAGGTGCACGGCGGAATCGCGCAGGGGTTTGGCCAGGCATTGCTCGAAGAACTTCGCTATGACCCTGACACAGGACAGCTGCTGACGGGTACTTTCATGGACTATGCGATGCCCCGCGCTGATTTGTTTCCCGATTTCGAACTCGCGTTTCAGCAAACTCTGAACCCGAACAACCCGCTAGGTGCAAAGGGCTGTAGCGAGACCGGTATCGTCGCCGCTCCGATAGCAATTTCCAACGCCCTCATGGATGCCCTCTGGCCTTTGGGAGTCCGTGAACTGGAGATGCCGTACACTGCCGAGACGGTATGGCGAGCAATCCAGAATGCCTGAGAGGACGTCGACCACGAAACCACGAGAGACCCCACATGACGCACCAACTGAATCAAGCGCGCAGCACCGGCATCGTGTGCGATATTCATGCCGGTTTCGAATACTCGCCTCACACCGATCTCACCGATCTCAAACGCTGGCGTGACTCCGGCGTGAGCTACTTGTCGGTTAACGCCGGCTATGACGTGCGTCCCTGGCAGACCACAATCAAGGCATTGGCTGCATACCGGCGATTCATCGCACAACATCCTGACGACTTTGTGCAAGTGTACGGCGTCGAAGACATCGAACGCGCACATCGTGAGCGCAAGCTGGCAATCGGATTCGACATCGAGGGTATGACCTCACTGAACGACGACATCAACATGGTCTCGTTCTACTACGACCTCGGCGTGCGACAGATGTTGATCGCGTACAACTTGAACAATTCCGCTGGTGGTGGGTGTCATGACGAGGACATTGGTTTGACCACGTTCGGCCGAGCAGCCATCGAAGAAATGAATCGAGTGGGTATGCTGGTGGACTGCTCCCACAGCGCCTATCGGTCGACCTTGGATGCCATGGAGATGTCGAATGCGCCGGTGATTTTCTCTCACAGCAATTCACGACAACTCAAGAATCATGAACGCAACATTGTTGATGAGCAGGCGAAAGCGGCAGCTGCCACCGGCGGCTTGGTGGGCGTTACCGGGATCGGTCTGTTTCTGGATGCGAATGGCGCCAGCGTCGATGCGCTGGTGCGGCATATCGATTACTGGGCTGATCTGATCGGCGTGCATAACGTCGTCATCGGGTTGGACTACGCCATGGAGCAGCCCGAGCTGGACGGTGTTTTCGAGGAACGAACCGACTTCTGGCCGACGGCGCAATATCCGAACGCGGGTAACATCGGTTATCTGGAACCGGAAGCCTATCCAACGATTGCCGAGACCCTGAGCGAGCGCGGCTACAATGATGATCAGGTAAGCGGCATCATGGGTGAGAATTTCTTGCGGGTTGCTGCGCAGGTGTGGCGGTAGCGGGGAGGCCTCTTACGTCTAGTTCGCCGAACCGGAACCGCGGCTTCCAGGGGCCAACAACAACAGTGGCAATGTTGCCAGACATAGCAAAGCCAACATCCAGTAGACGTTCACGTAGCCAACCATGAGCGCTTGAGCGCTGATCTCTCCCTGTACTGCAACCAGGTTCTCGAGTGGTTCCAGATCCCAGCTTGCAGAATACTCCGGAAAGCGCAGCAGCTCATTGTCGGCGCTGACCAGCCCGGCAAACTCCTCTCGATTGATTTGCGCCGAGCGCGTCAACACGACGACCGAGACCGCAACTCCCATGCTGCTCGCCAAGGTGTAGCCCAGGCCGAGCACGGTGGCGCCGTCCGTGCGAAGCTCGGCTGCCAGTGTCGAGTAGGCCAGGCTCATTGTCGGCACGGCTATCAGGGCCATGGAGACGCCTTGAACAATGGTTGGCAACATCAAATGAGTGACACCGATGCTCAAGTTGTAACCCGCCATCAACCAGCAGCCGAGACCAAACCCGATCAGACCGACCGCGATCAGAATGTGTTGATCGATGCGATCGACCAGCGGACTGATCAGCAGCGTCGTCAGAATCTGTGCAATGCCGCGGGGCACCAGCAATAGACCGATGGTAACGAGCTCCATACCGCGAAGATCCTGCAGCATGGTCGGTATCAAGATGAGAGGCGCCAGCGAAATGTACGCGTAGGCCATCAGAATCAGCATACCCAGAACCAGGTTGCGATCGTGGAACACATTCCAATTGATGAAAGGTTTGCGGTTGGTGATTGAGTGCACCACGAAGAAGTAGAATGCGCCGCCGGCAGCAATGCTGCCGATGATGATCTCGGGCGACTCGAACCAGTCGAGACGTTGACCGCGATTGAGCACCAGCTGAACCCCGGCGAGCGCCGTCGCGAGCAGAGCGAATCCCAGCCAATCAAAGCTCAAAGCACGATTCGCTTCCGAGCGCGGCAACGTGAACACACAAAGCGCAATGCCGATGAGCCCAAGCGGACCAAAGCTGAAAAACGCGAAGCGCCAGTCCGCCCATTCAACCAGCAAGGTGCCAAAGGTCGGACCCAGCACCCAGCCCCCAGTAATGCCCGCCGTCCACAGGGATACACCGATGCCGTGCTTGTGCCGCGGAAACACACCCAGCACCAGTGTCTGAGTCAGAGCGATGATGGGGGCGCTCATCGCGGCTTGGCAGATTCGCC
>MDTE01183902.1_pt1 | contig 17822 bp, 9 predicted proteins | sample 811231 | NCBI WGS metagenome assembly MDTE01 (sample SAMN05326651, study PRJNA326480) | marine metagenome | isolation source: seawater | place: Indian Ocean: Red Sea | collected 2010 | reverse complement strand
TTTTTCAGATCTAGATAGTTTATTAAATGTGTCAACTAATTCTTTTGTTTCTTTCATTTGAACAGCATTTTTTACTTTATCCCGGTTGTTGCCCATTCCTTCAGCAAAACGCATCCAAAGTTCAGGGTGGTTTTCAGAGCCTTTTTCTTCATCAACAAGATTTTCTAATAATATTTGACGTGTTTTTATATCTTCACAATTTGAATGGATAGCTGAAAGATAACGTGGAAATGCAGAAACATGCTGGAAGTATTGTGCTGCATATTCACGAATAGTATCATTGGATAATGAGCCCTCATTCCATGACTGATAAAACGAATGATTCAAGAGATGCATATCTTGAATTTTTTTATCGACTTTTTTGACAAAATCTATATTATTCATTTATTTAACTCCAATTTTATTCAATTTATATACCGAATATTAGAAGAATAATATTTAAATAAGAAAGATTATTGATTATAAAATTAAATTAACCACAAGTAGTCTCAATCAATTTAGCGCATACTACATAGGGGTCCATATTAGCAGATGGTCTCCTGTCTTCCAAATATCCATAACCATCGTTTGCTGTTTGCATCGGAATTCTTATTGATGCCCCTCGATCGCTTACACCATACCTAAATTCTTTAATACTACATGTCTCATGTAGACCCGTTAATCTTTCTTCGTTATGGGCACCATACACGGCTATATGTTCATCATGTACCTTGCCTAATTTTTCACATGCTTCTTTTATTATTTTCATCCCACCCTCTTCTCGCATTGATTTTGTGCTGAAATTTGTATGTGCTCCTGCACCATTCCAATCTCCCTTTACAGGCTTAGGATGTAGAGTTGCACTCACACCATAGTCCTCTGATATTCTATATAAAAGCCACCGCGATAACCACATCTGATCTGCAGATTCTAATGGCCCAAGCGGTCCTACTTGGTATTCCCACTGCCCTGGCATCACTTCAGCATTTATACCTGAAATTTCAAGACCTGCATCTAGGCATAATTCAAGGTGTTCTTCTACTATATCTCTTCCAAATACTTCATCTGCTCCAACGCCGCAATAGAAAGGACCTTGTGGTGCAGGATAACCACCTTCAGGCCAACCAAGAGGGTTTCGTCCCTCAAATAATGTATATTCTTGTTCAATGCCAAACCATGATTCATGGTTTTTAAATTTTTTAGATATGCTTCTTAAATGTGCTCGAGTGTTTGTTTGGTGTACTGAACCATCAGGATTCATTACCTCACACATGATAAGAAGATTATCTCCTCCTCTAATTGGATCAGGCTTCATACATACTGGTTTTAACATACAATCGCTATCATTACCATCAGCCTGATTTGTGCTCGAGCCATCAAACCCCCACAATGGTAATTGAGCTAAGTTGTTTACGGGGCCATTCATCACTTTTGTTTTTGATCTCAGTTTCTGTGTTGGCTTGTGTCCATCCATCCATATATATTCTGCTTTAATTTTATTCATTGGTTTTCCTATTTTGGTTATATAATTCTTATTAAATCAATATTGTAGAACCATTATGCTGTATTCTATATTCTATTAAATTTTTTCTATCTATTATTTTTATTAATCAATCTCCAGTATGGTATAAATAAGTAACTAATTTTTCGGGATAGGTATAATAGTGCCATTTTTATAGCTTGACAGTACAAGCTGTGTTTCTGTTCGAATAACTCCCGGCCAACTTTGAATTTTTCGTAATAATTCTTCAAGAGTATTAGAATTTTTTGTTATTACTAACAAGGTATGTGACCCGTTTCCAGTTGTGCTAAAGCATTGTACTATTTCAGGAGTTTTTTCAGCAGAAAGAGTAACGTCTTTATAATGCTGAGATGAACCTGATATAATGGTTATAATTGCTGTAACATCAAGCCCAAGCATAGAAGAATCGACTATGGCTTGAAAACCAGTAATTACTCCGAGGTCTTGAAGCTTCCTTATTCTTTCTGTAATTGTTGGGACTGATACATTAATTTTTTCAGCTATATTGCTTGCAGACTCTCTACCTGAATATTGCAATTCAATTAATATTTGCTTGTCTATATCGTCAAGATTCATTTTAATAAACAGATTGCTATTATTAAAAATATTTAGAAATAATAATAATAATCAATAAATATTTAAACAATAATCAAATAATTTATAAAACTTTCAACTACTACTTGTATTTTTCTTTACATTTTGATACTTAATTTATTTTAAAGAATATTCTTAATTTATTAGGATTAATTATAAAATTTTTAAATGAGTACACCATTAAAAAGAATTGCATTTCAAACTATGGGATGCAAGCTAAATTTTTCAGAAAGTTCAACTTTATCTCGTGAGTTTATTGAACATGGATATGAAAAGGTTGATTACCGTGATAAAGCAGATATCTATATTATAAATACTTGCTCTGTTACTGATAATGCCGATAAGGAAGCGAGAAAATTAATTCGACAAGCAAAACGTAGAAATCCTAATTCATCCATCGCTGTTATTGGTTGTTATGCGCAACTCAAATCAAAAGATATTGCTAATATAGAAGGTGTCGATTTAGTGTTGGGATCTGAAGAAAAATTTAATCTCCTTGAGCATATTGAAAATATTAATCTTGATAAAAACACAATGGTCAAATGGTCAGAGATTGAACACGTTCATGATTTCAAGCCATCCTATTCTTTTAATGAAAGAACAAGATCTTATTTAAAAATTCAAGATGGATGTGACTATACATGTACTTTTTGTACAATTCCACTTGCAAGAGGGAAGAGCAGGAGTAGTACAATTAATGAAACCATGAAAATCGCAAAAAAACTTGCTTTAACTGGTGTAAAAGAAATTGTTATTACTGGTGTAAACATAGGTGACTATGGAAGTTATAATGGTGAATCCTTACTTGAATTAATCCGCGAGATGGATGATCTTAAAAATATTGATAGGATTCGTTTATCTTCTATCGAGCCTAATCTTCTAAGTGATGAAATAATAGAATATTGTCACTTATCTCAGAGGTTCATGCCTCATTACCATATACCCTTACAATCTGGGTCAAACAAAATTCTCAAATTAATGAGAAGGAGGTACAATACAGAAATATATAGATCTCTTATAAATAAAATAAAAAAATTAGATGGAGACACATGTATAGGTGTTGATGTAATTGTTGGTTTCCCTGGTGAATCAGATGCTGATTTTATGAAAACATATGAATTTTTATTGGAACTAGATATATCTTATCTTCATGTTTTTTCCTATTCAGAAAGATTAAATACGGATGCCTATAATTTTGGGAGTTCAGTGCCTAAAGAAAAACGACTAGAAAGAAGTAGAATGTTGCATAATCTATCAAATAAAAAACGTGATTATTTTTATAACCGCTACCTGAATAAAAAACGTAAAGTATTATTTGAAACCATAAAAGGTGGTAAGCTAGTAGGGCACACAGATAATTATGTAAAAGTTAAAATTGATCCTATTCCAGAATTGGTTAATTCTATAAAACAAACCTATCTAATAAATAATCTTGGAGATAGTCTTTTTGGAAAAATTTAATCCTTGTGTTAATATTTTTTAAATAAAGTAGAAATATGATTCAACTAGAAAATGTTTCAAAGTCTTATTCAACAGGACAGTTGTTTTCAAATGTGAATCTAGTTTTAAAAAAAGGAATGAGAGTTGGGTTGGTGGGGCAAAATGGTTCAGGAAAAACAACTCTTTTAAGGATGATATTAGGCAAGGAGTCTCATGATGAAGGAAATATTACGCAGCAAAAAAATTTATCAATTGGATATTTAGCACAAGAAATAATAATTGGAACAGGTAACTCAATACTTGATGAGGTCTTATCATCATGCCCAGAGGCAGCAGAAATTGAAAGAAAAATTTCAATCCTATCTAATAAAATATTGAAGGAACCAACTAATGCATTATTAATAGAACAATTAGGTGATCAACAGATTAAATATGATTCTATTGGTGGCTGGGATTTAGAAAAAAAAGCAAAAAAAATACTAGGTGGCCTTGGGTTTAAAAAAGAAAGCCTATCTGATAAAACAGATTCATTATCAGGTGGTTGGAGAATGAGAGTGGCACTGGCTTCAATTCTCCTAAAAGAGCCGGATATTCTTCTTCTTGATGAACCCACTAATCATTTGGATTTGGATTCCACAATTTGGTTAGAAAATTTTTTAACGAATTGGAAAGGAAGTATGGTGATTATCAGTCATGATAGGACATTTTTAGATAGATCCATTAATAATATCTTTGAAATAAGTTTTAAAAAGATAACATCGTATAAGGGTGATTATTCCAATTATACAATTGAAAAAAAACTGAGAATAGAACAACAAAAAAAATCGTATAAAAACCAACAAAAAGAAATAAAAGAAACAGAGAGGTTTATTGAGCGTTTTAGATATAAAAATACAAAAGCTAGTCAGGTTCAAAGCAGGATTAAAATGATTGAGAAAATGGTTAAAATAGAAGAACCGAAAGAAAATATATCAGAAATGAATTTAAAAATTCCTGATTCAACAAGATTACCACTAAAAGTTGTTACTTTTAAAAATGTTCATAAGGCTTATAATGATATAGTTGTTTTTGAAAATCTAAATATTGTTTTAGAAAGAAATAATAAAATAGGGTTGGTTGGATATAATGGTGCAGGCAAAACAACATTTTTAAAATTGATAGCAGGAGTTCAGAGCACATCAGGCGGCGAGATAGTTTACGGGAACAATGTAGAGATTGCATATTACGCACAACATCAATTGGATTTATTAAATGAGAATGACACATTAATAGAATCTCTAGGTAGAGTTTCTGATGGATTATCTGAATTAGATAAAAGAACCTTTTTAGGAGGTTTTTTATTTTCAAATAATGATATAGATAAAAAAGTAAAGGTATTGTCCGGGGGAGAAAAAGCGAGATTGGCGTTAGGAAGAATTTTAGTTGGGAAACCTAATTTGATTTTATTAGATGAGCCTACTAACCATTTAGATATGGTTAGTAGAAGAGTATTGGAAAATGCGCTGATGAATTATACGGGTTCTTTAGTTTGTATTTCCCATGATAGGCACTTTTTAAATAAGGTTACAAACTATACCTATGAAGTTGGTTGTAAGACAATAATTAAGTATAATGGTAATTATGATTATTATGATTGGAAAAAAAAGGAAAAAATTGAACCGAAAAATGATTTAGAATATGTAACAGAAGTATATAAAAAAAGCGATCAATATAAAGAAAGGAAGAAAAATAAAAACAGATTGAATGCAATTGAAAAACAGTTAAAAAAAATTGAATCGGAATTAGATGAATTACAATCTATAGTAAACAATAAAAAAAACATTAGCGATCACAAACTTTTAGGTAATACAATTAGTGAAATAAAGAAATTTGAAACTAAATACTTGAACTTATTAGAAGAAAAAGAATTATTAATTTTAAAATAATTCAATCCAAAATATAATTATTAAATTTATAAAATAGATTTAATTAGGCATATTAATTAATTTAAAAATAGAAAAAAATTTCTACCATTGTAAAATATATTATGATAAAAATTTTTAACATAATTTTAAATTATATACTCTTTAAAAAATCATAACAATAAAATCTTCGTCGAGAAATTATAAATATCTTATTTATTTTTTATAATTGTAAAATTTTATATAATAAAAAATTCTGTTTTGATAATATAAATTACAATAGGTAAAAATTTTAATATTTACTATTCAAAATCCTATTTAAAAATTAAAATTAATTTAATTATAGATAAATAATTACAATATTGTAATTATAAAGTTTCCTTGTAAAATATTTGGATATAAGATAAATTATATAAATTACTTTTTCCGAGGTAATAAATGATGTGGAGTCAAAACATATACTTTCTACAAAATGTAGGAATGCCCTTAGGGTATTTTCCTTTTCAATCCATTAAACAAAATTTGTATTTATTTTATTATGGATAGCATCCAAAAAGATTTAATAAATATATCTGATCCTAAAACTGTAAAGGTCTATAAAAAACCTATTACAAAAAAGATCCTTGGTTCTTTTTCTAACAATCCTAAAACTGCATCAGATATTGCTAAAACGATTTCCTTTCCAAAAGAAAAGATTTACTATCATATTAAAAACCTTGTAAATCTTAAATTGTTAATTATTTCTAGTACTGATGTTATAAAAGGTATCGAACAAAAAAAGTATCTTCCAACTGCCAAAAAATTTCAAATTATTAAAAATACAGAAAATGAAATAAATGGTAAAAAAAATAATCTTTCTAATAACTATCCAATTAAAAAAGATCCTACTATTTCTGAAAAAATAATTTTAGGTAAAACCAAAAAAAGAGAAAATTTTGAAAGGAGAAGAAAAAAAGATAGAAGGACAATTAATAGGCGATCTCTTACAACCCAGAGGAAAACAAATAATTCTTTTACAGGGGAAGATAAAAGAGAAAATCAAGATAGGAGGTTACAAAAAGAACAGAGAGTTAAATCTAATCGCAGGAAAATCAATGAACGTAGGTTTATCAGCTCAACTGAAATAAACCACCAACAAATAAAAAAAACCTCTACTAGGGGAAATTCAAAAACATATAAGAACTTATTGCTTGGTCTAAATGGTATTAAATCTGCTATGACATTTGTACATACCGGTAAGAATGTAACTTTTCTTTATTGTAAACTAAAAAGTAATGATTTTCAGATTGAGCATGTTAACAATTATGAGCTGCCTATCAAAATAAAAAATGACTCAATCAACACCTTAACAGAATTAATTATTAATGTATCCAACCAATTCACTTCAAAAACACAGAAAAAGAAAATTTATCTTGCCGTTCATTCAGACGATTATCAATATGAAATGACCTATGTTCTTTCTAAGGGAAAAAATAATAAACTATTTGAAAAGAACCTCAAACATATCTTAAAAAATAACTACGGTATTCATGAAAGTAATAGCCTTGTTGATTTCCAAAGAAATCATGACCTAAATAATCGAGCTACAGTCTGTTATTCTCAAAATAGACCAAAAGTCGAAAAAGACTATCTATCTTTAAAAAACCATGGTCTTCAACCCAGGTACAATACTTCTATACCGCAGATATTAAATAATCTATACAGATATTATAATCTTGATAAGAATACAGAATTTTCACTCCTTATATATATAGACAGATTAAAAACACATTGTGTATTTATAAAAAGAAACCAAATAGTTGAATCAACAGAAATAAATAAAGGTTTAAACTACTTTGCAGAGAGCCTTAAAGAGATTTCAATTATCAAAAAAGATTCAGAATCATGGGAATCAAATGCAATGCACTTTCTTTCTTTTTATGGTTTAGAAGAAATAAAAACTGATAAAAAAATACAAGACGGATTCCCATTAAATAAAGCACATTCTATAATTTCGCATTTGGCCAAAAATTTTATAGATGAATTAAAAGAGTCAATTTATAATTTTGAAAACAATATTCTTAATGAAGGGTATACTGGAAAAGTCATAGAAAAGATTTTTATTTCTGGAGTTGGTAGTCATATCAAAAAATTTGATAAAAAATTATCTAATGATCTAGGCATATCTGTTAAAAATTTAAAAAAATACAATACGGCATTTATAGCTGGTGAAAATGATAGAGAGTCTTTTTTAGGAAATTTTAAAAACCATAATTTATTTAAAAAGAAGAATAATACAGAAAATCAATTAGAAATAGTAAAAACAAAAATCAAAAACCATGAAAAAGCAATCGAGTCTGCTAAAAGTCCAGAAAGCGCAAAATATAGGCTTGCAAGACTAGAGATTGAAAAAAATTCTAAGGTAAAATCACTTGACCAAGCCAACAAAAAATTAATTATTGCAGCCAAAGAATTTAAGGGAATAAAAGATACCTATATTGAAAGCCAAGGGGAAATGAAAAGCGATTTAGAATCAATTTCCGCAAAATTGGATGACAATGGACAGGTTTTACTAGATAGGTATAAAGATTATGAGAATCTTGGAAAAAAGATTTCTGAACTAGAATATGAGTCAGATCATGCAAAAGAGAAAAAAAGCAAAAGAGAAATAAGGCAAGAAAAGAAATATGACTCTAGTTTAAAAAATGCAGCTAGGTCAAGGAACAAATTAATTGACGATAAAGAAACATTTGATAAACTAATAGATAATTATGAAACTGATATTATCAAGCTTGAAGAAACAATAAAAGATATTGACTCTCAACTGGGATTAGGAAAAGATGAAGTGGCGGTATTCGAATATTTAAAAGACGCAATACAGACCATAGCTAATGCATTTAAACGCTCATTTCTTAAACATTTAAAATCCTTAGATAATCTTAAAGAAGAAGACCTCAACGAATTGCAGCGATCTGGATATTTATTGACTCAAAACACCTCACGTATCGATGAAATAAACGAATCCTTTAATTCTATAATTTCAGACGATTCAAACAATACGATAGATAAAATAGTTGATGGCAAAAATGGGGTTGAGATTAGAAAAAAATTGTTAAATATATTGGCTTTGGTTTTAGAGGCACCTGAAAATTTAATTCGGCTTAAAAATCTTACTTCTTCAGCAATAAAGATCAATCAGTCTCAAAATGATCTTCTTTTGAAAAAGAAAGAACTAAACAATAAAAAACGATTGTCAAAATCGGAAATAAAAGATAATAAGAAAAATCTCATTTTATTAAAAAAAGAAATTTCTCTTAACGGCGAAGATTTGGTAAAAAAATTAGCTAATAGAGATGAAAAAATAAATATTTTGAATTATGTAAGAACAATGATTGAAATGATACAAGATTTAAATCATCATGATATATTAATAAAAGAATTATTGCCACAAAGAAAAAGTGTAAAAGAAGATATAAAAAACATTAAAAAAAGATTAAGTCGCTTAAATACAATGATTGAATCCTGTGAAAAGACTTACGACAAATTGGGGATTGAACAACATGATTTGAAAATTGAATTTGATAGAGAACAGAATTTTTTGTTTGATCAGTCAGAAAGATACGGTGAGGACGAAATAAAAATAAAAAAAGATATAAATAGACTTGTAGAACATGAAAAATCACTAGAAAAGAATTACTCGAACGCGCTCTCATATATAAACCAACTAGAGAAACAATGTGTAACCAAAAAATTTGAATTAGAAAAATTAGATGAAGAAAAAATACCGCTAGTTAAAGCTTTTGAAGAAAAAAAGACTGCGCTTATTAAAAATGGAGAAAAAGAAAAAAAAGATATAGATGAAGAAAAATCCCGAAAAATATCAGAGGCCCAAAAAACTAAGTCTATTACTATAAATAATTTTTTTAAAAAAGAGAAAAAAGACCTAGAGAAGAAACTTACAAACACTAAAAGATTATTGGCAAAATCTGAAAAAGAAAAAATTATCGCAGATAATTATAGAATAAGGGAAAACAGCAAATTATCTGAACTAAAAAAGAAAAAAAATCCTCAAATAAATACATTAAAAAAGAAAGTAAGGGAGTGGGAAAAAGATCTAAGTAGAGGAAGAAGAATCCAAGACAGACTTGATACCTTAGAATCAAAAAAGATTGAATGGGATGAACTTTTACAAAATGAAAAAGATAATAAAGAAAGCAAATTAGATTCTCTTAAAAAATCTATAAATAGAAAAAAATCTGATTCATATAAACTATTTTTAAAAGATGGTCTACGTCGTTTTCATAATGATGGTGAAACAGATGACCTAGTTAAATCTATGGCCAATGATAGTATAAACTTAGATCAAGAAGAAATAGATCAAGTCGAGCAATCATTCAATCGATTTTTAGCTCAATATGAATTATTTATTACACGATATAAAAAAAACCAAAAAGTTATTTTAAAAAAATTAAAACCTTTTGGTGGACGTAGAAAAACTATTGTAGGAAAGATTCAAAATACAAAAAAGACGATATATAATATTGAGGCAATGATAAAAAAATCTATTGATAAAACTGATCAAAGAAATGAGGAATTTATCAATAAAGAGAAAGAATTTCAGATAATTAAGAAAGAAGCTAAAGACCAAATAGTCAACATAAATGAACAAATTGAAAAGATACCTTATAAGAAAACAAATGCTATTGATGATGTCGATAAGAAGTTAAGAGAAAGTTTAGATCAATTTTCTGAAAAAAAATCAATAATTGATAATAAAGTAGCCCGCAAAATACAGTTGCTAAATAATTCTTTTTCAAAAGAAGAATTGATATTAATTGTTAATGAGGCAGAGAAGAAAATGATGTTTTATATTAGTGAGATTGAGAAGACTAATGGACAGATTAATTCTTTTATATCTGAAAGAAATAAAATTTCTAAGAAAAAATCAATTTTAGAATTAAATCTAAGTAAAATATTAAAAAAACATGAAAAAAATCAAAAAACCTTACTAGATAAGAAAAACCAATTTGATGAAAGAAATATAGTTATTAAAGAGAAAATAGATTCAAATAGATCGGAGTTTTCAATTATTGAAGAGCAACTGCTTACTGTAGATAAACAAAAAGATGAATTATATGGCCGACTACTTGAAATTGAAAAAGATTATGATAAATCTAACAAAGTGGTAGCCGATTTAAAGGCGAAAATATCTGTACCTGGGAAAAAATCGACGAAGAAAAGAATCAGTAGAAAAGAACAAAAGGAAACTTTAGTTCAAATGGAAAAAGATACAGTTATTGATATTGATCGTTCAGAAGCTTTAATAAAAGAGTTAAATATTGTATTAGATACTATGAATAATGAGCGCACAGGAATTGAGAGCTCTATTAATTTGCTAGAACATGACTTAGAATATTTTAACACAGATTTATCAAGAATCGATACTCTTATAAAAAATAATAAAGAACATCTTGATAAAATCGCTTCCGATCATAGAAATGCACTTAATTGTATTTCAAATATAAAGGAACTATATCCACCATGTAAAATAATGCTCAATGAACGCATAACTAATCTATACACCATCATTGAGCTTAAACAGAAAGATCGCAATGATTTAGAGCTCAGGTTTGATGAAATACAAGAAAAATTAAAAAGCAAAAGAGTCGAAGCTGCAATAGTAGACCAAAAACTTTCAAAAATTAATGAAAGAATGAAGAAAGCATTAGAGAAATCATTTTATGAACAAGATGATTCTGGACAAGAATGGAAATGGGAAATCCCAGACCCGCAATTAAATAGTTATGCAGAACTAGCTAAGATGAAAACTGATTACAAGGAATTATTTAATTCAATTTTAGATATTGAGAAGGAAATATCCAGATTAAAGAATCAAGAATCATCTATTAACAATGTTATATCAGAAAATGAAAAAATTAGTCATAAGAAAATAAAAAAAATGGAAGAAAGATGTACGCGCCTTGAATTATTAATTGCAAAGGAAAAAAATGAGATTTTAGGGATTGAACAAGAGGTAAAACAACTAAGCAGTCTTGCATTTAATTACGGTGACCGAATAGAGATACTCGACCAAGAATTAAAAGAGTACAGGGAGAAACAGACCGAATATGAGGTGACTTTACAAGAATTAAATCGTTCTGTCAAATCTATTAAAGAAACATCATATAATATTAGTAAAGGTCGGAGATTAAAAAAGGGGAATACAATAGAAATTGATTTTATGGCAAATCTTGGATTATTAATGGATCCACACACATCACTTAATATTTTACCAGATAAACATAAAACAGAATTCCAATATTTTAGGCCCAACCAAATCTTACAGAATGCAATATTAGGATTGATAATGGTTTTTTCTCTTGGTGCTTATAATCAACGCTCAAAAATTGCAGATTTAGAAAAACATTTACCTGCAAAGTACTCTGAATTAAAACTATTAGATATTCGAAAGGAGATGAAACAAGCTGTCTTAAGTGAGAATATTGTAGCAGGTACCTACAGTAAATTAGTAAAAGAAGATCAGAGAGTGTCCAAAGATATGGTTTCTGTACTTAAATATCTTAGTCAAAATATTCCTAAAAATTTTCATGTTACAAATCTAACCCTCGAAAAAGACGAATCTAAAATAAATCCAAATAGTCTAAGGTCCGAATCATCAGAACTTATTGTTGTAATAGATGGATTTTTTAAAAATAATTTAGATAAATCATTAGGGCATATAGATAAAATCAAACAAAAATTTATTGATAGTAAAAAATTTAAAAATATTTATGTAAGTAACGGGAAAACAACAAAAAATAAAGATACGGCTTTTACGCTAAATGTTATCCGATAAAAAATAATGAATCAGCGATTAAAATATTATATGCTTATTTCTTTAGTAATCACATTACTGATTATATATGTTTATGATGGTTTCCAAATAAGAGAAAAAAAACATTCTCTTGAACAGACTATTAGTAAAATTAATTTACAATTAGAATCAGGAGATCATGTTATTACTGAAATAAAAGATATCAGAGAGGAATATAATAATAACAAAAAAAGATTAATTGATAACAAAATAACTGGTGTGGAATTAATGGAGGAGATTGGTAGGATAAATGCTCTAGCCAAGCAGATGGATATTAATTTACGTAGCTTAGAGATTGATCCAGATGACACCTTTCCTAAATTTATCCAAAATTCAAAAAATAATAATCCACAAATAGAGAGGCACTCACTTAGTTTTATCTTGAATGGGAATTTTTTAAATATAGGGAATTTTATAGATGAATTAGAAGCAAGTAGTTCTCCGTTAAGAATACAGAATTGTTCTATTAAACTGGATAGCTTGGATCCGCTTGGGGTAATTGCAAAACTAGAATACCTTACATACAGTAGTGAGGGTTCATGATAAGAGAAAAAATTATTATTGGTTTTTTGGGAATAGTTATTTCAGCGTTAGTTGTTGAAGCTTTTCCATCAATAATCCAATCTTTTACTAATTCAAATGAGAATAATAGTGATATTGCGAGCTCACACAAGAATGATTACAGAAAAAGCATTGATAGCGATACAAATGCAATTCCTTTATCTATTAATGAATGGGGTAAAGATATATTCTATGACAGGACTAATATATATAATAGTTGGTTCCAACTAACAGGTATTACCCAATTTGAAAATGGATATAAAGCCATTGTAAATGGTCAGATTGTACATGAATTAAATAGAGTAAGAGGTTTTACAGTAAAAACTATAACTAAAAGTAAGGTGGTTCTGGTAAGAGATCAGTACCGCGTAATCCTTAAACTGGGAAAATAAATGAAAAACTTATTAAAAATTCTAAAAAAATACTGCAGTTACATAATCATCTTTTTCAGTCTAGCCTATACTCAAGTATATAAATATGGTGTGTTTCCATCACCACCAAAGCTTGAAAATATTTTTATTGATGAATCAGATGAATTCTATACTCTTGTATTGGAATTTGGTGGTGCAAATTTTGATTACATTGTCAATGAGTCATTTGCACCTCCTAGCTTGTCTTTATTTTTTAAAAATGTCAAATGGGAAAAAGGTAATTTTGTAATTAAATGTGATCAAAGTCCATTGTACCAATATGCATTAAATGTTCCAAGAAATAATAATCAAAAAGAATTAAATCAAAATCTAAAACTCAAAATGGATTTTACAAGAATACCAGATTATAATATAAAAATTGAACCTGGTAATGAAGATGATAAAAAACATATTTTAAAAGTAATCTGGGATAGGAATAAGGTGAAGAAATCCCAACCAAAATATGCATCTGTAACAAAGAGACTTCCTCCTTCAAGAGTAAGCTTGAATTTCCAAGATGCAAAATTAGTAAATGTAGTTAGAATGTTAGTTTCCCAGGATAATTTAAACCTTATTATGGGTGAAGATGTTTCTGGTCGGGTTACAGTAAGCCTTGATGATGTATCCTTAGAGACTGCATTAGATGCTATTCTCCATGTAAATAATTACGAGTGGTTTATACAAGACAACATTATTATTGTTCAACCGATGACTACAAAAAAAGTCATGAGCGGAGAACTACTAACTAGAATGTTTAGATTGAATTATGTTACCGGGACTATTGCTTTAGAAGCAGTAAGTGAAGTTCTTTCTCCAAGAGGAAAAATAAAGGCTCTATCATCAACAGCATCAACCAATTTAGAACCCGGAGAGAAAGATATTCTATTAGTCACGGACCTACCTAATAATTTTAGACTTATTGAAGGAGTTGTTAGATCGCTGGATGTAAAAAGTGATCAAATTAATATTGCAGTTAAATTTGTTGAAACTGCACTAAAACATGATGAAATCATTGGAATAGATTGGGATTTAAGGGAGCAAATGAGTTTAATAAGGAGCAAGGATGCAGATACATCAAAATCATTTGACTTGGGGTACATAACTATTGGCGATGAGACCATGAATTTTGCAACCCTTAGTAGACCTGTTGTATCAGCTATTCTTTCTTTATTAGCAAATGATGGGAGCACAAAACTACTTCAAGAGCCACAGATTACGACTACAAATAACTCACCAGCCAATATAGTTATAGGCACAACAATACCTGTTTTAGTACCACAGGGTGAGGGTAGTGTTTTTGGTACTAATCCTTATACTTATGAGGATCAACATGTAAATATTTCTTTAGATGTTTTGCCTAGAGTGAATGAAGAAAAAGTAATAAGTATGAAAATAGATGCTATGGTTCAAGATATAATTGGATTTATTGGTAAGGATCAGCGACCAATGATATCTACAAGAGCAACGAATACAACTGTTAGAGTTAACAATGGAGAAACCATATTAATTGGTGGATTAATTTTTGATACCGCCGATCAATTGGTGTCTAAGGTGCCTGTTTTAGGAGATATTCCAATAATTAAAAAATTATTTAATTACAGTAGTAAAGATAAAGAACAAAGAGAATTATTGATTTTTATTACTCCTACAGTTGTTTCAAGTGATGCTTAGAAGGAGGAATTACAATGACAAAAAAATTTAAATATCTAAAACAAATAAAGTTAACACAAAATTTTATTTCAGATTTATTACACCCAATAATCACAAAAATTATTATTTCAGGGTTATTTTTATCTGCTATTTATGGTCAAAGTGATATGTTTATTTTTGGGAATAATAGACCTGTAGCAGATGCGGGTAGAGATATAAAAACTATTTCTATGGGATCAATATTTTTAGATGGATCTAGATCATTTGTTGGAGATGGGTCAAAAATAAAATATCATTGGATATTTGCACCGGGACTGGCATTGAAAAGTGACAATGATTTTTCTTCAGAGATATCTTTTGATACATATGGTAGTAAGTATTTAAAAAGTGTAGAGACATATAAGCAAGTCCTTGATTTAAAATTAAGTGAGAATGAACCGGGTACGAAGCTTGAGGTAATTCTAAGAATAAAAGATCGTATTGGATTTGAAGATTTTGATACACTCATTGTAGAGTACTTTGATCCTAATATCAAAAAGAATGATGGGTTAGCAAAAAGTACAGTGGTTAATAATACTGTAGTAAATGGTAATAATTCAGTGCAGCCAGCTTCAAGCCAGGATCCTGGATCTGGTATTTTTATTCAAGGGTTAGCAGATAGCAGGATTGACAAAATCGACTCCCAAATTATTAACAGTATAATCATGGATCAGATTAAATCTGTTGGATTTAATTATATGGTGTACTTAGAAAAAAACATGAAAAAAAGTAAAAAGAAGGGGAGTGCTAATTCGGGTTGTAAAACACATGCATGTGTGTCAAAAAATGCAATATCAATTGGATCACAATATTTTATCACATGGCAATTTGCAAATGCAATAGATGAATTTTATTTGAAAATATATGAGTCTAAAAATTCTAATAAGCATCTTGATGAAGAAATTGTTTTAAATCCTTATCGCATGATGAACAGTTCTGGAATACATGGAATAGATAAAGTTTTAAGAAAAGCGGTTTCAAAATTAATGTCTGGAAAACATTTCAAAAATGATATTTCTACTTTTGATAGATTATTAATGAATAATGAACAGTATATATCTTATGGAAAATATCCTCTTTTTTTAGGAATGACATATTTACTCTTTGATAAAATACTATACAAAGAACCTCAAGAATCAAAGCCCAAAATGCCACCAGGATTTCCTCATGATTCTTGATAAGATATTTAAAATTATAATTAATGTTTTAATACATAATTGGAGAAAAATATGAAGAAATTCATTCTTATCTTATTTTTATTTTCAGCGTTATTATTTTCTCAGAACACTCCTGGAAAAAAGCTGAATAATAATCCTCAAAAAAATCGAATTAGTATTTTGAACGAGGCTAATGACACTACGGTACCGAGGAAAATATCTTACCAGGGCCTTATCACTAAACCGGATGGAAGTCCAACAGAAAATGGTAGTTATGAGATCTTTTTCAAAATATATGATGCAGCTGATGGTGGAAACATTTGGTGGTCAGAAAATCAAGAAGTTTCTGTTAATAGTGGTATCATTAGTACAATTCTTGGGACAATAAATCCATTAACGGCTGTTCCAGAAGAAGCATATCTTGAACTTACAGTTGATGGTTCTACATTATCTCCGAGACAGGTACTTACTTCTGTTTTTTATTCCATATTATCTGATACTTCTGGCTATGCTCATAAGGCTGATTATAATAATCTTATTAATCAACCTGATTTAAATATATATGTTATGAAAGATTCATTAAAGGTTCCGGCTGATGATATATTGATTGGTGATGATAATATTACTATCCGGACAACTAGTGGCAATATAAATATAATACCCGCTGATGATTCATCTGTTTTAATTGATAGTACAATTTCTATAGATGGGAATTTAATTGGTCATAAAAACGATACAGACCTAATAGTTCTTTCAGAAAATAATATTGAAATTAGGGGGGAACTATCTGCATTAGTTATTGGTGGTGAGGCTGTTTTAGATGAAGATGATATGGCTTCAGATTCAGAAACGCATTTGGCTACACAGCAATCAATAAAAGCATATATAGATACAAAACAAGATGCGGATGAGAGTCTCCAAACGATATCTAACTTAGATCAGGTTGATGGTAATTTTATTGTTTCAGATGGATCGGTTTGGACAGTTGAAAGTGATTCAATTGCAAGAGCATCATTAGGATTAGGAAGTATATCAATACAGGACAAGGCTAACATTGATATTGAAGGTGGTATAATTGATGGAACTGTTATAGGACAAGAAAATCCACAGGGTGCTACTTTTACTACAGTTGATGCTCAGAATAGAGCATATGTAGGGGATATGATAATCCAAGATGGTAGTATTACTGATGGTAGTGGGACTATCTCATTTGGAACTAATGATCTGACAACTGATGGCAGATTAACTGCGGGTGCGGCCACTTTAGCTTCAGGTACGACAGTCGGGAATCTTACATTTGCTGATGGTTCTATCACAGATGTTGGAACATCAATAGATTTTGGTGACGAAAATTTAATTACTACAGGTACCTTTAGTTCTGGTGTCGCGACAATGGCCTCTACTTCTAAAATAGGTGATATAACCCTATCAAATGGATCTATAATTGATGATAATGGTGCAATAAATTTCGGTACCAATAATTTATCTACCTCTGGTACTATCTCTGCAGGCGTAGGGACATTTGATTCAGGAACCCAAGTAGGAAATATAGTAGTGTCTAATGGATCAATTAATGCAATTGATGATAAAATAAATTTTGGGAATGATACTTTGGTCACCAATGGACCTGTAACAGCAGGTGCATCCACTTTAGCGACAGGTACAACAATAGGTAATATCACTCTTACTGATGGTACGATAGCATCAGGCTCAGAT
>MDTE01128312.1_pt1 | contig 17822 bp, 19 predicted proteins | sample 811231 | NCBI WGS metagenome assembly MDTE01 (sample SAMN05326651, study PRJNA326480) | marine metagenome | isolation source: seawater | place: Indian Ocean: Red Sea | collected 2010 | reverse complement strand
GTAATTTTTCTAAAAAATATTAAGTAATATAAAATGAGAAATAAAATTAGATAACCAGTTATTAATGGCTGGAGATAAATTAATATCAAAAATATAAGAGAAATGTTTACAGAAAGATAAAAAATTGTGATGGCCGGAGAAAAAACGCCTGAAACCAAGCTTTCAACATAGTCGGTGCATTTTTGTGTTAAAACTGCTTTATTATTTTTTAAAAAAAACTTATAGGGACGATGCAAATAATATTCGTATAGCCCCGTGGACATCTCAAATATTATATGCCTAGAAAAAATCTGAATTGCAAGTTTAGATGTGAATCTTAATATTGTATTTAAAAATATTATAATTAAAAAAATTATTCCAAAATAAATAATAAATCTATTAAACTCTAAATTAAAATAATTAAATACAAAAGAATAATATTTATTTGTTTCTACCAATGATGGATCAAGAATAAGTGATAAAAACGGAAGAATGGTAACAATACCAATCAAATCAATGATGCTTGAAACTAGCAAAAGTGAAATGGTTAGAAAAAGCAAAAACCGATTTTTCTTACTCAATGCAGAGTATACTGTTCTAAATTTTTTAGAAAACATTTAATGATATCTGTTTATAAAACTTTCGCTGATTTTAGCAAAACATTGCAATTTAAATCCGTTTATCTTGGATAACTCATATTTTAATTTTTTCTCTTTAATATCTCCGTTAGAAGGCAATGATTTTTTTTCTTCTAAACTCCTTAACATCTCATTTGTGGCCTTAAGAATTTCTTCGCTAGAATTATCAATAATTGTATAATCTTCGTACAGTTCATCCTCACCAGCCCAACCAAATGGCAGAGAGAATAATTTTTTTAGTGGGACTACTTTTTGAGTTTTTTTATCTATAAGAGTTTTGGGTAAAAAAATATCATTTTTTCTTAAAGCAAAGTAACACAATGAGGGTAAAAAGTTTGTAAGTAAAATTGGTTTATTAAAAAAAGAAGCAACCGTCCAATAGCCAGACGAAGTTCCAATGCAAAACTTACAAGCTGATGCTAAAAAAATGTCCATGAATTTACTTTTAATTTTTGTGAACGGGTAGTCTATTAGACCTTCTAGCTTTGGTAGCTCAGTTATTTTTGATCCTAACCAATTTTTGTCCCCAACTCTGATCACCTTGCCGCCTGCATTTATTATAGTTTTTATTGCTTTTAGATACGAATTTGGATCAGCATTTCTGTATAAGCAGTTTTTTGTTTCTCTCACGTGAAGAACCACAAACCAATCACCTTTTTTTACATCTATACCTTCAGTTTTAAGAAGATCGTAACCTTTCTGTTTTTCTAAATCACTTAACTGTAAACTTGTAAAAGTATTTTTTTTTGAAGCATAAAGTTTTTGGTTAACTAAATTCATGCCTTCGTAGAAAGGATAGTACTTTTGTTGAAATTTTATCATAAAACTTATTGGCAAAGTTAGATTTTCAATTTCATTCTGTTTGAAAAAAAAACTAAAAGTATTTTTTTCAACATTTAAATATTTTTCAAATTTCTTAAATAAGAAATCATTATTTATTCTCTCGTGTGGTCTTATAACTAATCTTGGTTTAACTTTGCTTTTTTCAAAATTGATTTCATTTATTAAATAATAAAATAGCGGCCAATAATTACCTAAGCTTCCCATAACAGTCTCTATTGGTATATATCTTTGATTTTTTTTTTTTTGTCTTATTTGCCCAGTTTGTAAAATCACTTTCTAAATTTTTAACTACATTTTTTGATTTTTCAGGAAAGAAAACATTGCAAAATTTTCCAAATTCAAAAAGAAAATATGGATTATTACCGTATTCATTTCCTAGTAGCTGAAACTTTTTAAGTTTAAGGTTGATGTCATTTATATTTTCGATTTCATTAATTCTTTTTTTTAAAGAATTTTTAGAAAATATATATGAAAGTTTTAAAATTTTAGAAAGTACAAAGGAAATTAATATGTTAAATTTTTGATTTAATTTCATTGAAAATAAATAAATTCATAATCCCCAGAATAACCTGCTTCTTTGAAAATCCACTCCCATTCCTTATTATCAAAAAAGCTCTCCGCGGTAAGAGCCCAGCATTGTAAATTAAATAATTCCTTCTCGTTTCTATAACTTTCTACATTAATATACTGTTTTTTTCCTGTTCTTATTATTTCTTTTATTGAATTTGAAAGATCTTTCATTTTAAAATTGTGTAGACAGGAAAATGTCATAACTAAATCAAAATATTTTTTTTTAAATGGAAATTTTCTTTTTGCGTCAAAAACAAATAGATTTTTTTTAATCTCCTTCTTAGAATTTTTAATCGCATAACTTGAAATATCAAAACCAATAATTTTAATTTTTGGTAAAATTTTTTTTATTTCATATAACAGATAGCCTTTGCCGCAACCAACATCTAAAATTTTAGAACTATTATTAAGCTTATAATTTTTAATAATTTTTTTTGCCACAGGAGTCCATCTTCCAGGTATGAATTTATAACCACCGTAACCATACCTGCGTGATCCATCCCAATAATTATAATCAAATTTTCTTGCTTTTTTCATGCAGTAAACTTTATTATTCATCATCCTTTTAATATAATTTCTTTTGGTTGATAAATGTGCGGATGTTATAAAGTTTTTCAATTTTTTATTTTTCATAAATTTTAAAAAGGTCCTTTAAAATCATTAAATGGAGTATCGGAATTCATGTTGGCAATTCTATTCATGAAATCTTTTTTGAACTTTAAGTTAATTTTTTTGTTTGTTGCTTTTGTAATAGAATTAAATATATCTGAAAAATCTACATAGGAATGCTTCGCCAAAGATTTTGTGCTTGGAATAGGATAATTACTTAAAGCCAGTCTTATTGGATTAAATTTGAGTTTGTTGCCTAAATTTTCACTAACTAAAGATATTATTTCTGAGCTTACTCCAAGAGTTTTCCAACCATTATCTATAACAATTAATTTTTTTGTTTTTTTTACAGAGTTTAATATTGTTTGTTTGTCGATAGGTCTGATAGATCTTAAATCAATAATTTCAGCAGAAATTTTAGATTTCTCAAGTAACGGAATAATCCTCCTTAACTTTAACATTCCCTCAGAGTAAGAAATTAAAGTGACATCTTTTCCTTTTTTTACAATTTTGGCTTTACCAATTTTTACTTGTTTAAGTTTTTTTGATACCGGTCCTTTAACATCGTGTAACCATCTGTGTTCAAAAAATATAACTGGAGATTTTGATTTTAAACTACTGATCAATAAACCTTTTGCATCACTTGGGGTAGATGGCGAAACAACTTGTAGTCCAGGTACATGCGCAAATAATGCTTCTAGAGATTGAGAATGTTGAGGTCCTTGACCCCAGCCTTTACCTATTATCAGCCTAAAAACCATATTAATTTTTATTTTATTAGCAGTCATAAAACTCCATTTAGCAGCCTGGTTGATAATCTGCTCCATGGATAACAAGCTAAATTCCACTCTTTGATGAGATATAATAGGTTTCATTCCATATGTAGCCGCGCCTAAACAGATGCCTGCCACCGCGTTTTCCGAAGTAGGACTTTCGATAACTCTTCTCCCACCAAAAATCTTATTCAAATTAATAGTTGTTCCAAAGGTCCCCTTGGGGTCATTTATACCCATTCCAATTAAAAATATATTTTTATCCTTTTTCATTAATTGAGTTAAAGTCTCAAGTATGCTTTGAGAAAATGTTAAAATTCTTGGCATAAATTAAAAATAATATTTTTTTAATTCTTTTTTGTTAGGAAAAGGACTTTTTCTTGCAAAATTGAATGCGCTATTAATTTTTTTGCTAACTTCTTCAGTGGTAATTTTTACGAATCTATTGTTTATAATTTTTTTATGTTTTTTTTTTAAATTTTCTATAGGGCATTTTTTTAACCATTGTTTTACCTCACTCTTTTCTCTATAATTAAGGTGATCATCACGATTTGGTCCACAATGCTCTAACCATCTATAGGTTTTAAAATCGATAAGAACTGGTCTAGAATTTTTTCTTATATAATTTACAGATTTTTTCGATACATTAAAAACTTTTTCTACGTCATTACCATCTTCGGTAAAAGATTTGATTCCATGGGCATTCGCAATTTTTACTAAACTTCTGTCTTTATGTTGTCTATCTCTGACGTGTGTATAAACAGAATAAAGATTATCTTCACAAACAAATAGAACTGGAAGATTGTGTAAAGATGCAAAATTAATTGACTCATGAAATGCTCCTTCCTCTGTTGCTGCTTCACCAAAAAATATAACTAGAATAAATTTATTTTTACACAGTTTAGAGGCTGAATAGAATGCAATTCCAGTTCCAATAGGTATTTGGCTAGCCACAATAGGTACTGACATCTCAATACCAGCTTTTCTATCTTGTAAATGCATCGATCCTCCTAGCCCTTTTGCACAACCAGTTTTTTTTCCATAAATTTCAGCAATCATAGATTTTAGGTTCCCACCTTTCGCAAGATAGTTTGCATGGGATCTGTGTCCACATATAATTTTATCATTTTTTTTAAGTGAAGAACAAACACCAACCGAGATCGCCTCTTGACCAATCGATAAATGAACTGGACACCTCATTTCGTTTTTTGAATATTCTGAAGAAATTTTTTTTTCAACTTCTCTTATAAAATAAAGTTGTTTATAAAATTTTTTAACTTTTAAAGATTTTGTCATTTTTATCGAACTTTCTGCAAAATTTTAAATTTTTTTTAATTAGCCAAAGATTATTTAGGTCATTTAAATCGTCTTTATTTTCTAACCTTAAATCTTCTAATGCAAAAAAAAGTTTTTTTCTTTTTTTCAAAACTTTTTTAAATATCTCTAATCGAGTAAAATTATTATATGGCATTTGAAAAATGCTATAAGCCACTATTCCGTCAACCTCCTTCAACTGGTTCATGAGATCTTTAATAATATGTGTTGATCCATCTATTAAGTATTCGGAATAGTTAAATAGGTGATGAAGCCCATTAGACTTACAATAATCCTGTATTACCAAACTTTGGACTCTTTGAGGCACTCTTTCTCCAAGAAAGGAGCCAGTAATATAACCTTTAACTTTCAACATTTATTTTTTTATTTTTGGAAATTCGTATTGCATTCCAAGCTCAGATACTTTTCTCAGTGTAATTGCTTCAAAGTATTCTCCTAATTTTTTATCATTGTAAGGAGAAAATATAGATTTAAATCTACAGTTTATTGACCACCTTGTTTCGTTTTCCATATTACAAACATTGCCATGTGGTAAAGATTGATCAAAAATTAATAATTGCCCAAATTTTATATTAATCCAAATCAAATCTTTTTTGATTTTTCTGAAAACGCCATCTCCAGTATTTTTTCCAGAATTTAATAAAAAGTTTTTAACTTTTTTCATTTTTTTTGGAGGCAATAAATACATGCTTTTAGTTTTAAAACAATTAACTAAAGGCATCCAAACAACCAGATCAAATGGTGAGTTACCTCCCCACACGTCAGAATGAACTGGTAAAAGAGACGATTTATCTTTGGGAAGTTGAATACTTAGATTTGCTCTTCTTTGCATGGCCAGTTCGTTTCCCAAAAGAATATCCAAATACTCTTTGGAAATATGATAATAAATTTTTCTAAAATTTTTATTTTTATTTAAATTATCAATTAAATTTTTTCTTAAAGAATTTAGCTCTGTTTTTTTAATTATTTTATGAATATTATTAAGAAGTTTATCGTCACTTAATTTGTCTCCCAATTTTGTATGCTTTTTTATACCGCTAACTACAAATTCTCTTATTTTATTAAGAGATTTTAGATCTTTAACCTCCATGATGACATAGCCCTTATTGTGAAATTCGTTTGATATTTTTTTTTCAAAATCTGTTAAAAAATTCGTCATAAAATCCTAAAGCGATCCTCCATCAACTTTTATAATTGAGGATGATGCATAACTAGCTTGTTTACTTGATAAAAATAATACAAATGGAGCAATTTCACTTGGATTCGCAAATCTACCAATAGGAATAAAATTATTAATATAATTTTTATAGGCCTTAGGTTTTTTTAATTTCATTTTTTGCCATCCACTTTCGCTACTAGATATAATTCCGGGCATTACTCCCGTAACTACAATTCCATGTTTAGCATATTCTCGTCCGAGATTGCTTATATAGTTGTTTAAAAAAGATTTCGAGGCTGAATAAGGTGCTGAACCTCCGGCTGGTTGCCACTGATTCCCAGAATTTTCTGCACCGTTTGAAGAAATGTGTACTATCCTTCCCCATTTTTTATTTTTCATACTAGATAAAAAATAATTATTTAAACTTATAGCGGCACCAACATTTAAATCCCAAACTTTTTTCCATAATTTAATTGGTGAATTATTTTGTTTCACACCAAGACTTCCTCCTAGATTATGAACAATAACATCGAAATTCATTCTGTTTTTTTTAAAAATACTAAGTATTTTTTCTATTTCTCTCTCTTTTGTTAGGTCGGCTGTGAAAAAATTTATTTTATTACTAATAATTTTAGAGAGTTTTTTTTTATTTTTTAAATTTTTTGTTCCTCTAGAAATAACGAAAACTTTACTTCCTTCCTTTAAAAAATGGTTGCAAATTTCGTTTCCTAACTCTCCTGTGCCGCCTGTAACCAAAACTTTTTTATTTTTTAGACCCAAATCCATATTATCCTCTTTTTATCTATCAATTTTTGTTTTAGAACAATTCTTTAAAAAATTATTTTTTATGAATGTAACTTAAATCTTTCTTGCTAAAATATCTTAAATTATTTTTAACCCATTCTATTGATTTCTCAATGCCTTGATCTATCGGTATTTTCTGCTTCCATTTAAGTTCTTTTTTAATTTTCGCACTAGAAAGAAAGTAGTACGCATCAGTTCCTCTTCTTGCAGCAGAAATTTTTACAAGATCATCAAATTTATAATTCATTTTTTTACAAATTTTTTTTACAATTTCTCTTATTGAAATTAGTCTATTAGACGAAATGTGATAACAATTACCATTCTTGCCCTTAAACATCAGTTTATAAATTCCCTCAGATACATCATCTATATGTATGTAGTTTCTTTTAGAAAAACCACCGCCGTGCAAGTTTAATTTTCTTTGCTTTAAAATAGAATAAATAGTTCTAGGGACAATTCTGTAAAGTCTTTGGCACTCACCATAAACGTTGCTAGGCCTTACCAAGATATAGTTTATTTTATTTTGTTTATATAGAAGTTTTAAAAAATGATCTGCGGTTACTCTGGATGCTGCATAGGGAGTTGTGGGATTATAATTTTCATTTTCAGAAGTAATCTTTTTTATATTTCCATACATTTCTGGTGTGGATATTTGTATCAATTTAAAATTAAATTTTAGTTTAGATATTTCATTAAAAAATTTAATCATGCTATATGAATTTGTTCGGTACCAATCAACAGGGTTAATCCAACTTTCTCCAACCATGCTCTGTGAAGCATAATTGATAATATGTGAAGGACGATTTTTTTTTATAATCAAAATAATTTTCTTAATGTCCTTATTGATATCCAATCGTCTAAATATATAATTCTTATTCGTTTTTCTATATGGCAGAAAACGATTGTCGTTTAATTTTGATCTGCTTATGCCTATAACTTTATAATTTTTTTTTAAAAGAATTTTTATTAAAGATCCGGCGGAAAAACTGTTAGAACCAATTATTAAAATTTTTTTTTTCATATTTAATTAAATTTAATTAGTGCTTTGCCAATTACTTTGTTTTTTTTATAATCTTTAATAAGATTATTTATTTTATTAAAATTATATACTTTATAAATATAATCTCTGAAATTAAATTTAGTTTTCTTAAGTAAGTTTAGATATCTAACAAGATCTTTCTGTGGATTAAAATTACCACCATACGAACCCAATAATTTAAGTCCGTAATTAATTTTTAAAGAGTTAACTTTAAATTTTTCATTAAATCTAGGAACCCCTAAAAATATAAATTTACAAAAAATTGGAAAGCTCAGAATAAAAGTAATTAGTTTTGATGATCCTGTGGTATCACAAATATAATCATAAAAGTTCCTAGATAAATTGTATTTTAGCTTCGAGTTGTCGAGAGAATTATAGACTTTCGTGGCTCCAAAATTAGTGGCTTTTTTTGCAGCTAACTTATTTTGCTCCAAGATTTCAATATTTTTAAGTCCTTCATGTTTGCAATAATGAATCATAGGCAAACCTAGTGCGCCTGATCCTAAAATTAAAATATTTTTATCCCTTCTTATCTTGGCTATTTTTTCTAATGTTGATATTCCAACCGATATGGAACAGCCCATTAGAGGTAAAATTTTAGGTGAATATTTATTCTTTGGAATTTTAGTAACTCTATTCTGAGATACCAAAGTAAAATAAGAGAAAGTAGTAATCTTGCCTGAATTAATACTTAATCCCCTTTCACTTTTGTAATGTATTTTTTTACAATCGCTACCGCTTGATTTCATCCAGTGTAAAACTACTTGATCATTTTTTTTTACCTTTGTAACGCCCGAGCCAACATCTGTAATTTTTCCAAACGCTTCGTGCCCTAAACAATGTGGTAAAAACTTATCTTTGCCTTTGATTCCAATAATTTCCCCGTATTGCGATGAACAAAATCCAGAATAGTTTATCTTTACCAAAACTTGATTTTTTTCAGGTTTTTTAAAATTTAATTTAATTATTTTTAAGGGTTTATTATTTTTAAATAAAACCGCTGACTTAAAAAATTTTTTATTAATTTGCTCTTTTATGGACATGGGTTTGGAAAAATTTTTTGTACTTTTTCGATTTCAGATAACAAATTTTTAGAAAGATTTGCATTCAAACTGTTAACATTATCTTCTAATTGAGTGGTATTCGTAACGCCAATAATAGTTGAAGAGGAAAATTGTTGCATTTCACAAAACTTAATTGCCATATTTGTCAGTGAAATTTTATATTTTTTGGAGATTTTGTAATACTCTTCAATAGCCTTTGATGCATTTGGAGTTTTATATCTATTAAAGTATTTAAAATAGAGTTTCATTCTAGATTTTTTTGGAAATTTTTTTTTTCTGTATTTCCCGGTTAAATATCCAAAAGCAAGAGGCGAATAACCAATCAGTCCACATTTTTCCTTGATTGATACTTCTGCCAAGCCGACCTCAAATGTTCTATTTAATAGATTATAAGGATTTTGAATTGATACGACTTTTGGTAAATTTTTTATTTTTGAGGTTTCCAAATATTGTGTTAAACCCCATGGAGTCTCATTTGAAATTCCAAGAGACCTGATTTTTCCCTGTTTTATTATTTTTTGGAAAATATGAAGTACTTCTTCGAATCTTTCGGTATTATTACTTACAGAATGAATATATCCTAGTCTTCCGAAAAAATTTGTTTCTCTTATGGGAGTATGTAATTGATAGAGATCTATATAATCTGTTTTTAATCTTTTTAGACTATCATTAACAGCCTGGGTAATATTTTCTTCATTATACTTTGAACTTTTTCTTGGTATCCAAGAAAAAGCTTTTTTATTGTGAGGACCTGCTATTTTTGTTCCAATAACTACCTTGTCTCTCCTCTGTGTCTTAAGCCATTTTCCAATTATTTGCTCCGTCACTCCATAGCTCTTTTTGTTTATCGGGGCAGAATATATTTCTGCGGTATCTAAAAAATTAATACCTAGATCAGAAGCACAATCCATTATTTTAAAAGACTCTAATTCATTGTTCTGTTCTCCAAATGTCATTGTGCCCAAACATAAGGAACTTATTTTAATATCAGAATTTCCTAGATAATTATAATTCATTGAAGATTAATTTTTCTTATTTCTTTAAAAACTTTTTATCCAAATCTCTCAAAGTCAATACTATCCTCTTGACTTCATCTGCTGTCATAGATGGCTCGACTGGTAAATTAATTTGTTCTTTAAACCAAACTCTTTCATAATTTGGACAGTCACCAAATCTTGACCCCCTAGACCTCATCACTCCATTTAAATGGATCGGCCAATATCTTAATAAAACTTTGATTGAATATTTTTTATCAAGTAAATCTAAAATTTTATCTCTTGAAATTTTTGATCTATTGCTGTTTAAAAAAAATGAATATATATAATTAGAGTGAATATGTTTTTTGTTTTTTGGCAATAATTTGAAAAGCTTAAGTTTATTAATTTCTTTATCAAAAAGTTTAGCAATTTTTGACCTTTTATAATTTAATTTTTTAAGTTTCTTTAGCTGCTCTATACCGACCGCCGCTTGTACTGTCGACATTCTATAAGTAGATCCAAACTCTTTTACTTTCAAATAGTCAAAATCAAATGTATCGCCACATCGAAAAAAGTCAGTATTTTTTGGTTTTTTTGCATAACCAATTTTTTTAAATTTTCTTTTTTTTCTTATCCCCCAAGGAAAATTTGTCCTTAATCCCTTTGCAAGTTCAGCAAATCTTTTATTATTCGTTACAAACATTCCTCCTTCTCCCAGTGTAGATATATTCTTGTGTGTAGAGAAAGAAAAACAAGCGAGTTCGCTTTTAGAGCCAACAAAATTATTGTTGTACTTAGCGCCACATGCGTGGGCACAATCTTCCACAACTTTTATTGAATATTTTCTTGCAACTTTATATATTTGCTGAATATTTGCTGGATTGCCGCCAAAATGAACCAGATAAATAGCTTTAGTTTTTTTATTAATTTTTTCTTCAATTTTTTTGGGATCAATATTTAAAGTTAAAGGATCTATATCAACAGGAATAATTTTTATATTTTTTTCCAATAGTGATACTACTGTCACCCAGAATGCATTGGCTTGGGTAATTACATTATCTCCTTTTTTCAGATTTAAAATCTTTGTTGAAATATTTAGGGCTGCACCACAAGAACTGACGCTCACAGCATACTTTGCACCAATATAATTTGCAAATTTTCTTTCAAATAATTCAACTTCTTTTCCTCTTGTTAGTGGCTCTCCAGATTTTAAAACTTTTTTAATTGCATTAAACTCTTTATTGTCAAATAAAGTTCCAACGTTTTTTTCTTTAATTTTTTTCATTTTGAGAATAAATTTTTAAAATATAGGTCTTTTTTTTATTTTTAAAAAAAGCAGGGTAGCTGTCATTGTCAACTACTCTTAAAAGATTAAATTGTTTCTTTATTGATTTATTAATATTGATTTCACTGTCAGATTTGTTTCTTTTTCTATAGAAAGATGTTTTTCCAGATTGTTTAAAAGGTTTAATTTTTTTATAATTTTTTAAAAATAACAATATTGAATTTATAGTCAAATTAGCTTGTTTTTTTCTTATCTCATGGTTTAATTCATGTCCATTTAAAGTAACTTTTTTTTGTATATAAATATCTCCACTATCTAACTTGTTAGTTGCTTCAAACAAAGAAACATAAAGGTCTTTTTTTCCCGACAGTATATTCCAAGCTACTGCTCCACTTCCTTTGCCAAGAGGAAGTTTAGAAGGATGAATTACGATATTTTTTTTGTTTTTTTTTAGGTAATTATTTTTAAGTATAGTTTTACAAGATATTAGAAAAAGAATATCCCCTTTCTCTATCTTTTTGTGACTTTTTAAAATCTTTACTTTGTGTTTCAGTTTTTTTATTCTTAACTTTAAAATAGATAAATACTGAATGAAAAAACTATCCTTAATATCTACCAAAATTTGTATCTTCATAAACTGTTGGGCTTGCTCTATTTTGATGTTAAAGACTTCATGGATTTCAAAACATCTTTATAACTAGGATATAAATAATTTTCTAAAGTATAACTTGTCGGATGTGGAACATGTTTTAATCCGATTCTTATTATTTTCTTTTTAAGCTTTATGCTTTTGTCATTCAAAATTTGAGATACAATCTCAGAATTTATCCCACAAAAATCCCAATCAATGTCTGCAACTATTAATCTTTTTGTTTTTTTTACTGAACGTTTAATTATGTTTATATCGAGAGGAAAGGATGATCTCATATCGATAATTTCCGGTTTGATATTTTTTTGAATTTTTGCCGCTTTTAATGACTCTTCAACCATATAGGAGAAAGCTACCACTGTAACATCGCTTCCTTTTTTTAAAATTTTACCTTTACCTATTTGTATTTCGTATTTTTTTTTAGGAACGTTTGATCTCTTATTGAACAGACTTTTGTGTTCAATAAAAATTACAGGATTTTTATCCTTAATTGCTGACAACATTAAGCCCTTTGCGTCATAAGGATTTGAAGGTAATACAACTTTCAAGCCTGGAAAGTGACTAAAAACATTATGAAATGCCTGTGAATGAACCGGTCCTTGGCCCCAACCCCTGCCTACGGTTGTTTTCATGACGATTGGACAATTTAAATTGTAAATATATTTAAACTTTGATGCGTGATTAATAATTTGATCCATTCCTAAAAGCATAAAATCCATTCTAAACCAAACCATTATAGGTTTTAGACCATTTAATGATGCACCTATACCAACACCTTGCATTAGAGCTTCCGATAAAGGTGTGTCAAAAACCCTGTCTGATCCAAATTTTTTTGCAAATTCAAATTTTTTATGAAAACTACCTATGGCTGGATCTGATCCTTCGCCATAAATAATGACATTTTTATCGCTTACCATTGACTGGGAAATTCCCTCTTTAATTGCCTCTAAATAACTTAAATTTCTCATGCGTACAATCCTTTTAGAAGATCGGTTTTTTTTGGTAATTTGGATTTTTTTGCCAATCTGACTGCAAGATTAATTTTTTTGAAAATACTTTTGTCAATTTTATTAAAGTTTTTTTTCAAATTTTTTTTATTTTTTAAGTATTTTTTGAAAATTTTAAGTGGATCTCTTCTTTTTTGATTTTCAAGCTCAGATTTAGAACGTAACCCAACACCTATATCGTCACCTGTGCCTATGTGCGATTTAAATCTAAATGTTTTTATATCAAGAAAAACCGGGCCTTTTCCTGACTTACAAATTTTAAGTGCTTTATTAAAAACTTTAAATACTTTAAAAACATTTTGTCCGTCAGTTTTAAAAGATTTAATGTTGAATGATTTTGATTTATTTATATGATTACTAGCTGATTGTCTTTCAGTATTTTTTGATAAGGATGCAAAGCCATTATTCTCACAAACAAAAATGATTGGTAGTTTCTTTAATGCGGCAAAATTAAAAGCTTCGTATAAGATACCCTCATCTAATGCACCATCTCCAAAAAAAGCAACTACAACAGAATTCTCTTTTTTTATTTTTATACTTAAAGCAAGACCTGTGGCAATTGCAACGTAACTACCAACTATTACATAACTGCCCATAAATCCTATTGATTGATCTGCTAGATGCATGGATCCTCCTTTTCCTCCATGCAAACCATTTCTTTTTAAATAAAGTTCGCACATCAATTTATTAAGATTTCCACCTTTAGCTAAATAATGTCCATGGCTTCTATAGCTACACAAAACTTTATCTTTTTTAGATAATTGAGAAATAATTCCTGAAGCAATAGCCTCTTGACCAATATAATAATGTTGCAAGCTCCTCATTTGTTGTTCGGGATGCAATTCAATGAGTTTTTTTTCAAATTCTCTGATTGTTGTCATCAAGTTATAAATTTTTAGTAATAATCTTTTTTTCATAAGTTATTTTAAATTTATCTTTTGCATTAACTTCACATTGAAGTACTTTGGATCATCCAGGGTATCCACCAACTTTCTTTTATCAAAAGCCATTTTTAAATCTTTTATAGAATCCTCGATTGTAAATTGAGTTTTAAAATTCAATTGTTTACAAAATTTTTTAGAAGAAATATGGTACGATCTGTTATCGTTAGATTCTTCCTTTTCTATAAGAACTTTATCTCCTATATTTTTTTTAACTAAATCCGCTATATCATTAACTTTTTTATTCTCAAAACCCACATTAAATATTTCTCCATTAATTAATTTTTTTGGTGCCTCCAAGATCTTTAGATAAGCTCTACACATATCTTGGATATGAATGTTTGGTCTAAGTTGATCACCACCAAAAACTGAAATTTTATTTTTGTGATACGCTAGATTCGTTAATATATTTACAACTAGATCCAGCCTTTGTCTTGGAGAATAACCACAGACTGTTGCGGGTCTAACTACTACCACTTCAAAATTATCTGATTTTGACTTTAATAGAATCTTTTCACAATCAGCTTTAAATTTGGAATAATCAGTCAATGGTTCCAGAGACATTTCCTCATTTACATTGGTTTCTTTTTTAACTCCATAAACACTTGATGAGGAAGCATAAATAAACCTTTTAATTCCAGCCCTTTTTGAAAATTCTACTAACGGAGAGAAAGCCAATAAGTTAATGCTTTTACCTAAACTTTTATCCAATTCAAAACTGGGGTCATTGGATATACAGGCCAAATGTATAACAGCGTCACACTTTTCTAGGGATTTTTTTACTAAATCATTGTCTCTAATATCGCCTTTAAAAATTTTTAATTTTGGATGTTTAGGTAAGGTTTCACCGTAGATCATTAGATCTAATACGTTAACTTCATAATTTTTTTCAAGCAACTTTGGAACTAGTACAGAACCAACATACCCGGCGCCACCAGTGATTAAAACTTTCTTAAAATCCATTCTATTTTAGATATGATTCAGCTGATTTTATGATATCAGTCTTTTTTAAAACTTTGCTGTTTGCTGCATTTTCAACATTAAATGCTGCAGCCAAAGAAGAAATGAACATTCCAATTTTTGTGTTTATCTTCTTGAAAACTGTCAGTGACAAATATGCCAGCATGGTATCCCCGGCACCAATTTTATCAAAGACTCGAAATGCAAAAGCAGGACAATGAAATATTTTTTTATTTTTTTTAACGAAAGTTATAGACCCCTGATTACCAGAAGTAACTGTTAAAAATTTCGGATTAATTTTCAATGCAAGTTTTTTAATCAGGTTTATAATTTTTTCAGATTTATCTCTCATTTCATGTCTCATTTCTGTTTCATTTATAATTACTAGATCTGCATTTTTATATTTTGATATAGTATGATACCCAACATTTGCAGCGTTTAACTGAGCGTTGACTGAAAGAAATTTTGATTTAGCAATTATTAATTTTGCAACCTTATCAGTTATAAATCCATGCCCGTAGTCTGAAACAATTACCAAATCATGTTTTCCAATTATTTTTGAAATTATTTTGATTATGCTTCTTTCTTCTTTTTTATTTATTAAATGGTCCTCTATTGAATATAATCCCAATATCTTAGTTTTATTCACGTTGTCAATAATTCTTCTTTTAATTATGGTACAAGACTTTTTTTTGGGAATCATAATTGGATTGATATTTTTTTCTAATTTTTTTGTTAAAAATTTTAATTGTTCTTTTTTCTCACCTACATAACTTAAAACAGTTACTTTTTTACAAAAGTTAGATAAATTTTTTGCAATGGATAAGGTTCCGCCAATAAATTTTTCAGAGTGTAAATTTTTTACTGCCAAAACCGGTTCTTTTCCAGACTTACCTAAAGCGTCACAATATAAATATTCATCGATCATTGTTTCGCCTATAACTAAAACTTTTAAATCTGAGAATGAATTTATTAAATTAGAAATTTTTAAATTTTTATTTTTTTTATCATTCCTTATTTCTTTCAGAAATTTCATTTGACTGTTTGTAAGATTTAAATTGCTATTATTTATGATGTTGCTTGAGCTAAATAATCTATCTTCTGTATAATTAATTTTTCCATTAACACTTTTTATGGCTCTAACTTCTTTTATTATGTTCCTGGTGTGATCAGATTTTTCGTCTTTATAGTCTTTACCTTTACAATAAATATCTGGTTTTAAATCTAAGATGGGATTTACAGCAGTTTCAGTAGTGTTAGCCGTTATATAATCAATATTCTTTAAAGCCGATAACGATTGCATCCTTATGTTTAAGGGAAATATTGGTCTATTAGGTCCTTTTTTAACAAATTTATCGGGTGTTACCGAGACAACTAAAATATCTCCAAGTTTTTTTGCGGAATTAAAATGATTAATATGACCAATGTGCAAAACATCAAATACACCGTGACAAAGAACTATCTTTTTTTTCTTTTTCTTAAGTATCTTTAATTTCTGGGATAATTTTTTTAAACCTAAAATTTTATTGCTCATTTTGTTTTTTTTAATAGTTTGAACCAAATTTTTGTAGCTTTTTTGATCTTTTTAGGGGTCCAAACGGGTGCATCCCTAAAACTTTCTATATTTTGTAGCAAATTTTTTATCCCATCTTCTATTTTCACTTTGGGTTTCCAATTTAGATCCTTTTTAATTTTTTTTATGTCTCCTAACGATCTGTCAGGTTCGCCTGGTCTTTTTGGTATCTTTATTGTTTTTCCTCCTATTAAATGGGCAATTTTATTTACCTGAATTTCTTTTCCTCCTGCTAAATTATAAATCTCTCCGGTTTTCTTAGAGTAGGCTGCTTTAAAAACAGCATTAACTAAGTCGCTTACATGTATAAAATCTCTAGTCTGTTTTCCGTTTCCAACTATTGTTAGAGGTTTATCTGCTAATTTTTGTGCTAAAAAAACTCCGAATACAGCACCGTACGCTCCGGTAGTTCTTGATCTTGGGCCATAGCAATTAAAAAACCTCAAGCTTATCGCTGGAAAATCAAATACTTTGTTCCAATGCATTACTAATTCTTCCCCCTGCCATTTTGTAAGAGCATATGGATACATTGGTGTTATTGCCGAATCTTCTCTTGTGGGAAACTGCTTCGGCAAGCCATAACAGCTTGCTGAGGCAGCATAAATGAATTTTTTAATCTTTGCCTTTTTTGATGCTTTAATAACATTAAAAGTACCAACAACATTAGAATCAAAATATTTTTTTGGATTTTCTATGCTAGGCACAATATCTGCTAAACCTGCCATATGAAATACGTAGTCAACACCAGAAAAATATTTTTCTATATTTTTATTCTTAAAAATATCAACATTCACTATCTTTAGATTTTTTTTTGAGTGACCTTTTAAATTTGATTTTCTTCCTGTACTAAAATTATCTAAAACAATAACTTTGTGCCTCTTTTTAATAAGAAGATCTACTAAATTGCTTCCTATAAATCCTGCTCCACCTGTAACTAAAGACTTCATAATCTATTTAACCAATGCTCCGCACTTTGCAAAAAGCACCCTTTCACATTTCTCTTTTTCATTTTAATTATTTAGACTGGGGTAAATAAAAATTCTTTCTTTTTGATTGTTGTTTTTATATTGCCCATTAAAATCTTAATTCTATTTCTTTGCAGATTAATAATTTGAAAAATTCTTTCAGTAAAAGGTCCTGACGAAAATCTATATTTTTTATTTATTTCTAAATCAAAAAAATTTCTTGAAAGAAAACCATCTTCGCTTTCTAAATCTTTGCACTTGCTAATGAATTTTTCTATCTCTTTCTGGGATTCTATAAAACCCTCTAAAAAATATTTTAGGCCTCTTGTAAATCTCAACGAATTAATTGTTTTTTTATATTCTAAACTTTTATGAAAACAGAATAAATAATCTCCGAGCAAGTTAAACTCTTTGTTGATTAATTTATTATTTTTATATTTTTGAATACGTAATTTTGGAATGTATATCTTAAAGTCTTTACCTAATTTTTTTGTCAGATCTTCTTTGAGCAAAGCTAGGTTTTTCTTATCAAATTTCAAAACAGTCCACATATTATTTGCCCTTAAGTTCTTTTTTAAGCTCATCGTACTCTTTCATTTTTCTTTTCATATAATTCAAGGTAAGCTTAGTTTTTTGTGCAATGCCCTTGGGT
>MDTE01150205.1_pt1 | contig 17823 bp, 19 predicted proteins | sample 811231 | NCBI WGS metagenome assembly MDTE01 (sample SAMN05326651, study PRJNA326480) | marine metagenome | isolation source: seawater | place: Indian Ocean: Red Sea | collected 2010 | reverse complement strand
TTATGGTTAATTTCGTTGGGTCTTTTATCATTTTTTTTATTTCTTTGAAGGTATTACCAGGCCCACAAGAATGATTTCCCTCTAAAACCTTAGGTTCTCTTGTAATTGCTAAGTTAAAAGCAGAAGAACTCATCCAATAAAAATATTTTTTTGAACTTAAATCTGGTAAATTATCAAGCTCTATCAGCTCATAAGTAGCTAAAACGTCCTTTATTGCACTAATAGGAGATTTTGAGTGAGTTAGTTTTTTCCATGGAAAATTGCAAAGTGTGCTAATATTTGGATTAAAATCTTCTCCCATGCTATCAGCGGTTCCATTAACCCAAATTTGTCTTTTGGATAATGATTTCCACGTTTTTAAACCGCTAGTCCAAACAATGTTTGTTGAAGATATTTTAGCATGTTCAGGAATAGCAGAATTTCTTGAAATCCAAAGACAGTAATTTTTTATGGAATTAATTTTTTGAATTGAGCTTTCTATAATTTTTCTATTATAAAATTTGTAATCAATTAAATTTTCAGGAAAAATTTCAAATTTTTGAGCTTTTGCTTTTTTTTCTTTGTTTGATCCATCTATTTTCCATTCATAAAATTTTTCGTTATTTTCTATTTTTCCTTTTTTACATTTTATTAAACCAAAAAAAGTAGGAAAAAAACTTACTCCAATGTTTTGATGACATCCTCCTCCATAGCTTTTTAAAATTGATCTCTCTTTTTCTGCACATACTACCGATAAAGGATCCGAAAAATTTTTTATCGCATCATTTAAAAAATTATCTTCTTTTCTGATTTCTAAAGCTAATGCACCCTGTCCGGGCGAAGATGGATTCACAGATAATGGCAGTATCACCCACAAACATTGGTTTATATAATTTTTTATTTTTATACTTAATTCATTAAATTCATCAAACGGATTACTGATCAATCTATCAATAGCTGCTTTAGCAACTACTAAAGCATCATTATCTTCTTGAAACAACTTATCTAATCTAGTTGGAATATTACCTCTTACATTTTTAAAAAAAATTTCTTTACACTGATAAGGAAAATAATTCTCAATAAAATCTTTTAAATTGTAAATTCTTCTGGGCGAGGAAGATAAAATATTTATTTTTTTTAATTTTTTTATCTTCTCTATTTTTTTTTTATCAACTAATAACAAATCTCTTTCATCAGCTCTTTTAAGTGAGCCAGCGATGATTGTTTTCAAACCTATATCCAATGGCAAGTCTTTCCAAGAATGGACTACTAAATCACATTCATTATCAATTAAGCTTTTTCTTAAATCATCAGTAAAAACACCCGGCGTCGGCATTTTAGAAAGAGGGGTGGTTCTATCCACATCTCCAAGTGTTTTTTTTGTTAGATAGGAAATATTGATGTTTGGAAATTTTCTTTGAAATTCAAAACCTACTAATTTTGCTTGTATTTTTGCTAAATCACTTTTTCTGGATAATATTCTTATCTCTTTTTTTTCCATTTTATTATTATATAAATAAAAAATAATTAAAAAAAATAGTAATTGTGCGACCTTTAGAACATCTTAAATACTACTTTTTTCTTATTTATCGTGTTACTACATCAAATTTGGACAAAATAGTTTAAAAAATGAAATATTTTGAAAAAGTAACTAATTATTCAGTTGATATTGAAAAATTAAAGCAAACGTACGCTGAAGTGATTGAAAAACTAATTGAATGGTCAAAAGATGACCCAAACTTGTATGATTTTAATGCAATATGCGTTAACCAAATACCCCATGATCCACTTTCAATTAGGGGGGGCAATATAAGAGGTCAATATTGGACATACCCAAAAGAAAACTGGCAAGAAGAAGAAAGATTAAAAAAAATTGATGAAGATAGCTATACAGAATTATGTGAACCTTTTAAAAAAACTTATGTAGAAGAGATTTACAAAGAAATTAAAAAAAGATGGAATATAGGAAGATTTAGATTCTTAATGAAGCCTGCTAGATCTTGCCTAAGTTGGCATAGAGACCCAGAAAAAAGATTGCATATACCTATAATTACAAATCCTGGCTGTAGAATGGTTATAGAAGATCAAAGTTTTCATATGCCTGCTGACGGCTCTATTTATATAACTGACAACACAAAATATCATAATTTTTTTAATGGTGGTGAGATAGATCGCATACACTTAGTTGCTACATTATTAAACTAATATTTCAAATTTTATTATTAGTTTTAGGGGGCAAATGCCCCCCTATCCTATTGTATCTCTATTAAACGAGATTTTTTATCTTCAGGAATGATGCGTTCTAAATCTATATTCAAAAGACCATTCTTTAGTTCAGCATTTTTAACTTTTATATCTTCAGATATAGTAAAAGAACGTTCAAATTGTCTAGTAGATATACCTTTATGAATTACGCCATTGCCATTTTGGTTAATTACTTTTTCTTTCGATTTATTACGAACAGTCAAAGTATTTTCTTTTAATTCTAATTCAATATCATCTTTGCTATACCCAGCTAAAGCAATCTCAATTTTATAATCAGATTCACTCAATTTGTGAATATTATAAGGGGGATAATTAGAATTATATCTCTCAGTAGACTCTAACATACGATCAAATTCTTCAAAGATTGAATCAAATCCAACTGAAAAAGGTCTAAGAGAGTTCCATACGGATAGGTTTCTTGTCATAAAAACTCCTTTTAAAGCAAGTTATTTCTGCGGTACCCACAATGGCATACCAACAGTATTAACTTGGGGATTGTCTGAAAAAAATCAAGTATAAAAACTATTTTTTTTGAATAATTGAAAGGCCATCTGCTATTGGCAATAGTGAAAAATCTATTCTTGAGTCTTTTAATATTTTTTCATTTAAATTCCTTATTGCGCTTGTTTGTTTATCAATTATGTTTTCATCAGCAACTTTTCCGCCCCACAACATATTATCTAAAATAATGATTCCTCCCTCCGGAACCAGTAATAAGGATAGTTCAAAATAATTATTGTAATTAGCTTTATCTGCATCGATAAAAATTAAATCAAATGAAAATTTTCTATCAATAAAACTTTGCATAATCTCAATTCCTTCGCCAACTAAACTTTCAATTTTGTGAGAAACCTCAGCTTTTTCCCAATATTTTTTAGCTAATAATGTAAATTCATTAGAATTATCTACTGAATATAATTTGCCTTTTTTCAGTCCTCGTGCGATGCACAAGGCACTCATTCCCGTAAACCTGCCTATTTCTAAACATTGTTTTGCATTTGATATGCTTGTAATTATTTCTAAAAATTTTCCTTGTTCTGGAGAAATTTGCATTTTTGAAACTGATCCAAGTTCTTTAGTCTCATCAATAAAATCTTTTATGATTTTGTCAGATCTATATGCGTTATTTTGTAAGTAACTTATTATTTTTTTATTTATTTCAATTTGTGAGCTCATAATTATTTTATTTTTTCGTATACGCAATTAAGAGACATTTGTTCCTTATCATTTATCAAAAAACAGTCTCGTATTTCATTTTTAAGTTTTTCAAATTCAGACTTAGAAGAAGAGTGAACTTTTAGTAATACAGATGAACTTTCGACTTTATCACCAACGCTTATAATATTTTCATAACCTACTGAATAATCAATCTTATCTTCTATTTGTTTTCTTCCACCTCCAAGCTCAATTAATAATAAACCTAATTTTCTTGTTTCAATATATTGAATTGATCCTTTTACATTCGACTTTATTTCTCCAACATAGGAAGATTTTGGAAGATATTTTTTGTAATTTTCAACAAAATCTATGTTTCCACCAAGTGCATGGATCATTTTACTAAATTTTTCAATAGCCTTGCCACTTTGTATTACGTTTTCAATTATTTCAAAAGATTCTTTCTTATCTATATTTTTAGTCATCATTAGAACAGATGATACAAGTTCATTTGTTATTTTTTCTAATCTTTCATTTTTTTTATTATTTAATAAATATTCAATGCATTCTTCTATTTCTAAACTGTGGCCAGCATTCCAACCTAGAACCTGATTCATATCAGTAAGTATGGCCTCGCATTTTAAACCAGCACCTTTTGCGACTGAAACTAAAGAGTTGGCAAGTTTTACACCTATTTCTTTAGTATGGTTAAAAGATCCGTTACCAATTTTTACATCTAATATTAAACTGCTTAAACCTGATGCGATTTTTTTTGATAAAATAGATGATGTAATAAGTGGAATTGACTCAACAGTTCCAACTGTGTCTCTGATAGAATAAAGTTTTTTATCAGCCGGGGCTAAATTTGATGTTTGTCCAATTATTGCACAACCGACTTGTTTTACAACATTTCTAAATTTTTCAACATCAGGTTTGGTATTATAACCTGGTATAGAGTCAAATTTATCTAAAGTTCCTCCCGTATGACCTAAGCCACGACCTGAAATCATTGGAACATATAAACCTGATGCTGCAAGCATAGGTGCCAGAATTAAACTTACTTTATCTCCGACTCCTCCTGTTGAATGCTTATCACAAACTAATTTTTTATCTATTATGTTATCCCATTCTAAAATATCTCCAGATTCTGTCATTGCTTTTGTTAGATTAACAACTTCTTCATTAGACATTCCATTTGAAAAAATGGCCATGCTCATTGAAGCAATTTGAGTATCAGAAAATGATCCATCAATTAATCCAGAAACAAAGAAATTTATTTCCTCAAGAGTTAAAATATTTTTATCTCTTTTTTTTCTAATTATCTCTTGAGGAATCATTTAATTGAACTTCTCGTATAAACTGTTTAATAAGATTAAGAACGTTATTCTCAGCCAAGCTTGCATTTTCCAAAGTTTCCTGATGACTTAACTTAATTTTATTCATACCAGCAGCTAAATTAGTAATCACACTAATTGCAATAACAGAAAGATTGCAATGATTTGCTACTATCACTTCTGGCACTGTTGACATGCCTACAGCATTGCCTCCAATTATTTTTAAAGCTTTTATTTCAGCAGGGGTTTCGAAATTTGGACCAGAGTACATACAATACACTCCTTCAAATAATTTTTGATTAATTTTTTTTGCTGTTTTAATTAATTGTCCACGATAATATTTATTATAGCCATCACTCATATCATGGAAGCGGGGACCGTAATCCTCTGCGTTAGGACCTATCAACGGATTAAAACCACTCCAATTAATATGATCTTTGATGGCCATTAAACTTCCTGCGGGCATATCTTCATCAAGACTTCCGGCTGCATTAGTAACAATTAGAAGTTTACAACCTATATCTTTTAAAACTCTTATAGGGGCTGCTAAATTCTTGGGTTCTTGACCTTCGTAAATATGTGAACGACCATACATACAAACAACATTCAAATTATCAATCTTACCTAAAATAAGTTTACCAGCATGTCCTTTAACTGTTGGTTTGGGGAAATCTATCAAATCTTCATATGATATTGATTTAATAATATCTTTTTCATCAAAAAAATTTGTTAATCCGCTTCCAAGAATTACAGCTATATCAGGTTTTAAATTTTTAGTTATTTCTAAAAATTTTTGCGAAGATTGATACATTACAAGTTTTCTGGACCGAAAGAGAAAGGTAAAAGTTCTTCTAATGTAGAAGTTTTCATATGACCATTTTCATTGCACATGTGTATTTGTACGTTAAGCGATGCAAACTCTCTTATTCTTTGTCTGCATCCTCCACAAGGAGAACACAACAGTTCCCCTGATCCAATTACCAAAATTTCTTTAATTGATTTTTGACCTTGTGAAACCATGTTTCCAATAGCTGTTGCTTCTGCACATTGAGATTGAGGGTATGCAGCATTTTCAACATTACAGCCAGTAACAATTAAATTATTTTCAGTTAAAAAAGCCGCACCAACTTTGAATTTGGAATAAGGTACATGTGCTTTTTCACGTACAGACTTTGCTGCAACAAATAATTTTTCAAAGTTTTCAGATATCATAATTATATTCATCAATTATATACGAAATATTTACTAATTAATAAATTAAAAAATTCTAGATCTAATTACTAGTATTAGCATTAAAAAACTTAGCAAAGAAAATATCAAAGCATTCATAAAAATAATATTAATATTAGTTTCTCCAGGACTATCAGTAATAACATATCTCCATAAATTCAATGCAATAAAAAAGTGCATAAAAAAAATGGTAATTAAAAAAGGAAGCTGTTTTTTAATGCCTGAAAAAATCATAACTAACAAACCCACGGATAAAGAAAAAAAAATTATCCCAAGAATTTCACATAAGCCAGCCACAGCATGATTGAAAAATCCAACATTATTTAATGCAAATTCATCAGTAAAAATTAAAAGTTGCCCTGAATAATAGATTAAAGCAATTATATTAACTATTAAAAGTATTAAATCAATTTTATTCTTTGTTTCAAACATCTAGAAATTTTAAATTAAATTATATGCTGAAAGTGTTAAAAATTCCTCAAATTCTTTGGAGGTGCTCATAGAAATAAAAAGCTTAGAAGCTTCTTCATATTTACCTAAATTATAATTATCTTCACCAATATTAATTTTAATTTTTTTTAATTCTTCTTTCAATAAAAGATTAAAATATTCAACTGTAATTTCTTTTCCTTCTATAGTTATTGCTCTGTGCTTTAGCCATTGCCAAATTTGTGCTCGCGATATTTCAGCTGTAGCAGCATCTTCCATCAAATTATATAAAGGGACACAACCATTTCCTTTTAACCAGGATTCAATGTATAAAATTCCTACATTAATATTCATTCTAATGCCTTCTTCTGTTATTATTCCTATTCTTCCTCCAGCTGTTTTTACAGGAAGTTTTAACAAATCTTTTGAAGAAACTTTTATATCTTCTCTTTTGTTTCCTAATTGACATGGATATTCTAGTTGAGCATCAAAAACATCTTTTGCAATTTTCACTAAGGCCGGATGAGCTACCCATGTTCCATCATGACCATTATAAACCTCAATTAGTTTATCATCGTATACCTTTTGCAAAGATTTTTTGTTTTTTTCTTCATCGTTTTTTATAGGTATCTGAGCAGCCATACCTCCTATCGCATGTGCTCTTCTTTTGTGACATGTCTGAATTAAAAGTTCACTGTAAGACTTCATAAAATGAACTCTCATACTAACTAATGATCTGTCTGGTAATATATAGTCACTACGATTACGAAATTTTTTTATAAATGAAAAAATATAATCCCATCTTCCACAATTTAATCCAACAATATTGTCTTTTAATTCATATAATATTTCATCCATTTCAAATGCAGCCAAAATAGTTTCAATCAATACTGTGGCTTTTATTGTTCCTTTAGCTAAATTAAAATATTCTTCACTAAACTTAAATACTTCAGCCCATAAACGAGCCTCTTTATGATTTTCTAGTTTAGGCAAATAAAAATATGGACCAGAGCCGTTGCTTACCAATATTTTATGATTATTAAAAAAATAAACCCCAAAATCAAACAGTGAGCCCGATATCTCTTCACCATGTATTTTTAAATTTTTTTCTGGCAAATGCCAGCCACGAGGTCTAACAATTAAAACTGCTGGTTTTTCACTTAATTTATAATTTTTGCCACTGGTTTCATCTTTAAAATCAATGTCTCTTTTATTAGCTTTTAACAAATACAACTGACCTTCTAATAAATTAGACCAAGTAGGAGATAATGAGTCTTCAAAATCAGCCATAAAAGTTTTAGCGCCAGAGTTAAGCGCATTAATAATCATTTTTCTTTGTGGGGGTCCTGTAATTTCGACTCTACGATCAATTAAATCATCAGGTGTAGAAAGAATTGTCCAATCAGATTCTCTTATATGTTTTGTCTCGTCTAAAAAATCTGGTATCCAACCATCATCAATTTTTTTTTGTATTTTAGTTCTTTCTTTTAAAAGATGTATTCTTTTTGAATTAAACAAATTATGTAAATCTACAACAAAATCCAAACATTCTTTGGAAAGTAGATTCTTTAACTCATTATTTTGAATTTTTTCTAGGTTTAATGTATAATCCATTGAAATTTGTTTATAATATATATGGACCATTTTAAAAAGAAATAACTAAAAGATCTCAAAATGTATAATTTGAATATTGATTTGAAAGTATGTGGAATTACTAACTCAGAGTCAATAATAACAGCAGCAAATAATAAAATTAAATATCTCGGCTTTGCTAGCAACAATTTGTTTGGTCCTAATACTTGTAAAGATGATCAAATTAGACATTTAATTAAAGAATGCGATCAGTATGAAATCGAAAGTGTATTATTATCAAAATATCAATCTATATTAGAATTAATTAAACAAATAGATTACACCAAACCAAAAATCATCGCATGCTCATACTTTTTTGAAAAAAAAGATTTATTATATTTAAAAAAGGTCTTCAAAAAACTAAAAATTGGCATATCTGCTAACCCTGAAAATTTTGATGAATTATATTTTAAGTCCATTATATCAATTGTAGATATCTTTTACTATGATTTAAATGTTTATAAAAAAAATAGTATCAAAACATTTAAAATTAATGATTGTTTAAATCAAATTAACTATCTAAAAAAATTTGAAAAACCGATATATATAGGTGGTGGAATAAATTACAAAAATGCTAAAATAATCATCGATAATGCTAACCCAAGCGGTATTGATGTTTCTAGAAGCTTAAAGGACAAAAAAAATAATATATGTGAAAAAAAGCTTAATAAATTAATATCGAGCCTCTGCCCCTAAAAATTTTTTTAATTATATATTGTTTTTTTAATTTTTTTTTCAGCTGATTAACTGTTTCTTTTTTTATAGGATGATTAGCATATGGATTAATTTCATTTATGGGATATAAAACAAAATCTCTTAAATGAGCCCTTGGGTGTGGAATAATTAATTTATTATTTTTAAAAACTAGGTTGTTAAAAAAAATAATATCTAAATCTATTTTGCGAGGCCCATTAATTATTTTTTTATTTTTTTTCAAAATTTTTTCTATGGTAATTATTTTTTCAAATAATTTAATGGGTTGGTAAAAAGTAAATAATTCTATAGCTGTATTATAATAAGGATTTTGATCATTAAAACCATATGGTTTGGTTAGATAAATAGAAGAAAATTTATTGATTTTTCCAATCTTGTTTAGTTCTTTAAAAGCATGATTGAAATTATTCTTCCAGTTTCCTACGTTTGTACCTAAAGCAATAAAAACCTTATTTTGAAACACTGATTAACTCACACCTATATTTCTTAGCTACTTCTGGTTTGCTTATTGTTAAATATATTTTCTTTAATTTAAATTGTTTTTTTAAATTTTTTGATAATTCTTCTAAAAGTTTTTCTAAAGTCCTATAACACGAATTTTGAACATATTTTCTAATGTACTTAATTATTTTTGAATAATCTTTTAAATTTTTTATTTCATCAACATTTTTGTTTCTTTTTGTCATATAATTAATTTTTAATGATATAAGCAAAAGTTGAGATTGTTTTCTTTCTTTTAAAGATACGCCTATTTTTGATTTTACCTTAATATTTTTAATTAAAATTTCTAACATTTAGTTTTGTGTATATTTGAATTGCTTGTTTTGTTTCCTTAACATCATGTACACGAAATATATTAACTCCTTTATTTAGACAATATAATACTGAAGCTATTGAACCTCCAAGTCGCATATTTACATCTGAACCATCAATTTTATTTATCCAGCTTTTTCTAGAAGAACCAAGAACAATTCCACATTTTTCGAATTTAAATTTTTCCATATTATTCATTATTTCAATGTTTTGATTTAAGTTTTTGCCAAATCCAATGCCTGGGTCAAACCAGATTTTATTTCTTGAAATTTTGTATTTATCAATTTCAACTAATTTTTTTAAAAAAATATTTCTAATGTCTCTAACAACATTTTTATAAATTGTTGTTTTTTGTTGCATTATTTTTGGTGGTCCTGGGGTATGCATTAAAATCAGTCCATTGTTATATTTTTTTGATAATTTTATGAGCTCAGTATTGCCTCCATAAATATCATTTATTATATGAGCTCCATTTTTTAGTGCGTATTCTTGTGTTTCTAATTTATTAGTATCTACTGATATTATAAATTGATTTTTGGGAAGTTTTTTTAATACAGTGTCCAATTTCTTAATTTCTTGGTTGTAAGAAATTGGATCGCTTCCTGGTTTAGTACTTTCAGCGCCAATATCAATAATTGTAGCCCCATTATTAATCATATTTTTAATATTCTTTAAAGCATCTCTGCTTTTATAACTTTTGCCACCATCACTAAAAGAGTCTTTAGTAATATTGCAAATACCCATTATTGCAGGATATTTTATTTTAAAATTTTGTCCGTTAAGTTTCATTTATTTGTTTTATACACGATTTATATGCTTGTTGGAATTCTTTGTATATTTTATCACTTTTTTTTACCCAATTAATTTCGGAAATACTTGATAATGCAACAATGCCTTTACCAGAGCCAGTCAATAATATTTCATCAAAATTTTTTAATTTATTAATATTGATATTAGTTTTTATTATCTTTCTCTGAGAATATTGCAGCAAAATTTTAAGAGTGATTCCAAAATAATAATTATTTTTTGGTATATAAAGTTTTTCTTTTTTTGTAAAAATTAAATTTGTAGTACAACCTTCTAAAAGATTATTTTTGTGAAACAAAATTCCTTCTTCGTTTTTATAATTTAAAGCCTTAGAAATACTTAATAATTTCTTATAATATAAGTTTTTGATTGTCGGTTTGGGTCTAATGTAATTAATTAATATTCCTCTAAGAAATTGATTGGTCTTTATTTTCTTTCTTATTGAAAAAGAGATTAATTTAGAATTAACTGCTATACGTAACAAATGATCGTATTTAGTATTTTTTTTTAAGTGACCCATTATTATTTGATTTAATTTTTTATCCGTTAAAACAAAATCAATTTTAATTTTTTTTAATGATTTATTTAAATTTTCAATATGTTTATTTACAAAAATTAATTTTGGGGGATTTCCTTTAATTCTAATTGTTGTAAAAACACCTTTGGTATTCCACAGATTATCATATCTAACTCTTGCAAAGTTTCTATGTAGATATGATCTTTTGAATAAATTGTTTACCATTTTTTGTTAAAAATGAATCTGGATGAAATTGAAAACCAAATATTTTATTTACATTATCCTCGAATGCCATTGCAACATTTGTTTGAACACACCTCATAGTTATTTTAAATGTTTTAGAAATAAAAGGTTCTTTTAATTTTAATGAATGATATCTTCCCACATAAAATATAGTATTTTTTTTAAATAATTTACTTGATCCCAAAACTTTAATTTTTGATTGATAGCCATGATAAATTTGTTTTTGTTGAACTATCTTAGCGTTTTCATTGTATAGAATTTGTTGAAAACCCAAACATATACCTAATAATTTTTTTTTACCTTTTAACTCTTTGTATAACAAATTAGATTTTGGATAATCTTTTGGTTCACCGGGACCTGGAGAAAATACTACAACATTAGATTTTGATAACATTTTTTTATTTAAATCATAATAATTTGAAACATAAACATCATCAAAACTTTCTAAAAGATTTGCTAAATTAAAAGTAAATGAATCTTCATGGTCAATTAAGTATATCATACTCTAAATATCTCTAATAAGGATTTAGCTTTCAAAAAATTTTCATAATATTCTTTTTTTGCAACACTATCTAATACAATGCCACTTGCAACTGAAATTTCAGATTTGTTTTGATAATTCAAAATGGATCTAATAATTATATTAAAGCGCATATCTGAATTTGATTTAATATAACCAAAACTTCCTGTGAATATATTTCTACTATGTGTTTCTTGTTTATTTAACAAATTAAGAGTGTTTATTTTAGGGCAGCCTATAACAGATCCTCCGGGCATCATTGCTTTTATAATTTCTAATATAGTAATATTATTTTTTAAAGTACCCTTAATTTCACTAACATAATGAAATAAATCTTTATATTCTTCAACATATTTTAGTTTAGAAATTTTAACACTATTAGTTTTGCATATTTTATTTAAATCATTTCTTTCCATATCAATAATCATGTTATGTTCTTTGTTTTCTTTTATATTTTTCTGAAAAAATTGTTTTGCTATTTTTTTTGATATTTTTGAATTTTTTTTGTAGGTTCCTGCAATTGGTTTTGTTATAATTTTATTATTATATTTTTCAATTAAGGTTTCAGGCGAACAACTTATTATAGAATAATTTTTATCTCTTATTAAAAATGATTCCGGAGAGAGATTTACTTTCATAAGTCTCCAAAAGAATTTAATTGGATCTATGTTTGAATTATTTATATACTTTTGACAAACTTTAATTTGATATGTCTCTCCTTGTCTTATTTTATTTGAAAAGAACTTAAATATTCGAGAATATTGTTTTAAATTTAAACTTACGTTAAATTTTTTTTCATTAAAAAAATTAGTTATTTTTCTTTTAATTTTAAATTCATCAAAATTTTTTAATGTACTTGAAATAAATATTTGATCTCTAACCTTTATTACTGTTTGCGGTTTATAAAATAAACTTTTATTAAACCCAGGTTGTTGATTATTAGGAATTTTAATATTTATGAGCTTACAACATAACTCATATCCAAAGAAACCAATATACCCATCAAAAAATTTATTTTTCTTTTTACTGGATGATTTAACTTTTTGTAAAAATTGTTTAATATTTGATTTATTAACATTAATTTTGCTTGAAAAATCTGTGTAAATATTGAAGCCTTTTTTTTCCTTATAAATAATTAAAGGCTTGTCAGAATTAAATAATCTATTTAAATATTTTTTATTATTCACTGAAAACAGTTATTATAGTTAGCTGTAAAAGAATGAAAGGTATTTTTGATGAAAATAATTCTATTTTGTTTATTTTTTATTTTGTTTTCTAATAAAATATTTAGCCATGGTACCATTATAATAGAAAATGTTGAGCATAACGATGGATACATAGATGTTAAGATTTATACAGATAAAAGTAATTTTCTAAAAGAAAACTTAGCTGTAGAAAAAGTAAGAAAAAAAGCCACAAAAGGAAAAACCGTAATTCCTTTATTCAAAATTCATGAGGGAAAAATTGCTGTTGTCGTTTACCATGATGAGGATGGCAATAATGAACTTAAAACAGGTTTTTTTTGGAGACCAAAAGAAGGTTTCGCGTTTAGCAACAATTATACACCAAAAGGGCCGCCCAAATTCGATAAAGCCGCAATACAACTTATTCATGGGGAGCCAATCACTATTAAGTTAAATTATTAGAACTTTTTTGCATACCAGATATGTTTTTTTTGTTTGGATAAAATAAATAATTTATATGTATAGTTAATTAGAATTATTCTAAACAATAAATACATGAAAATGAATTTTGATAAGAACAAACTAATTACTCTAGCAAACAAGACTAAGGTCTTGGAAAAAAAGGAGGAAATTAAATTAATTAAATTGTGGCAAACAAAAAAAGATGAAAAGTCTCTAGAAAAAATTTTAAAATCTTACATGAGATTAATTGTATCTGTTGCAAATAAATATTTACACTATGGTTTGCCAAGAGAAGATTTAGTTCAAGAGGGCATAGTTGGAATCATGAATGCAATTGAAAAATTTGATTTATCCAAAGGATTTAGACTTTCTACTTACAGTAAATGGTGGATCAGGGCCCTTATCCAAGAGTATATTTTAAAAAACTGGTCAATTGTTAAAGCTGGTTCGAGTGCTTCACAAAAAGCATTATTTTTTAACTTAAACAAATTAAAAAAAATAATAAATTATAATTCTTTTGAGTTTATGGGAAATAATGAAGTTCAAAAAGTTGCCAAAATACTAAAAGTTAAATCATCACAGGTGGAAACAATGGAAAACAGACTTACATTAGGAGATCAATCTTTAAACCAAACCTTAAGTGATGATAGTAATAATGATTTAATGTCATTACTTAAAGATGAATCGCCAACTCAAGATATAATTTTAGAACAAACTTATAATGATAAAGAAAAAAAAGATACGCTTTACAAAGCTATTAATCAATTAAAAGATAGAGAAAAAATTATTATTTTAAATAGAAAATTAGAAGAAAAAGCCAAAACATTAGAAGAAATGGGTAAAAAGTTAAATATTAGCAAAGAAAGAGTAAGGCAAATAGAAAATAAGGCATTACAAAATTTAAGAAAAAATATTCTTTCAATCTCAAATCAAAATAAAGAGTTTTTTATTAATTAATATTCAATACTAATTTATATAACTTTGATGAAATACAGTTTTTATAAAGAGTTCAAACCTGAATTAACTCCTAAAAAAATGATGGAATATGGAGTATTTGGTGGGTCATATCTTGGAGACACTATTAATGAGTATCCTGATGTTTGGTTTAAAAAAGCAAAAATAAGTAAAAAATTTGATGTTAATTTAAATTATTTTCAAATTAAAGCTGGTCTTAGTCTTAAAGAATGGCAAGCAAAAGGTTGGATCACAAAAGAAGATCCTAGGGGTTGGTTTCAATGGTATTGTCGTTATACAATAGGTAGAAGAATTCCAGAAATTGATAAAGTTCAAATCAGTAGATGGAAGGCTTTTGGACCTAGACACATTGGTGGTATAAAAAAAAACTGTCCTAAAAAATTATTCAGTTGTAGAAGAAAACAAAGACAGGCCTTGCTTCAATGGTCTTATAACCCCTTTTTTTAATTACAAAATTCATAATTTTTTAAATTTAAAGTTCAAAACCCCTTTAGTGATAATATAAAGTAAACCCATATAATAAAATGACAATACTAAAGATTCAAAATACACTGGAAAATTCTAAAGAAGTATTTGATCCAATTGACTCGAAAAATGTTCGTGTTTATGCATGCGGCCCTACTGTTTATAATTATGCTCATATTGGAAATGCTCGCATGGCTGTAGTCAACGATGTATTAATTCGATTGTTACGTTTAATTTATCCTAAAGTTACATATGTGTCGAATATTACAGATATAGATGACAAAATAATAGAATCTGCAAATAATCAAAATATTGAAATAAAAACTTTAACAAGAAAATTTGAAAAAATTTACAATGAAGATATGTCAGCTCTGGGAGTAGAAAATCCTGATAAACAACCACGTGCATCAGAACATATAAATGAAATGATAGAGTTGACCAAAAAACTTTTAGATAATAAAAATGCCTATGAAAAAGATGGTCATGTGTTATTCCACGTTCCTTCTTTTAAAAACTATGGTTGCTTATCTAAAAGAAATAGAGAAGAACAAATTATGGGAAGTAGAGTCGAGGTTGCTCCTTTCAAAAAAGATCCAACTGATTTTGTTTTATGGAAACCAAGTTCAAAAAATATGCCAGGTTGGGACTCGCCTTGGGGATTTGGAAGACCTGGTTGGCATTTAGAATGTTCAGCTATGTCTGAAAAAACGCTAGGACTACCTTTCGATATTCATAGTGGAGGAATGGATTTAACTTTTCCTCACCACGAAAATGAGATTGCTCAAACTTGTTCAGCACATAATCAAAATGACAATCCTAAATTTTTTGCCAAATATTGGTTTCACAATGGTTTTGTAATCGTTGATGGAGAAAAAATGTCAAAATCCATTGGAAATATTAGATTAGTAAATGACTTAATTAAAAGATATTCTGGAGAAACTTTACGTTTGACACTTTTGTCAGCACATTACAGACAGCCGTTAAACTGGACAACTGACTCAATCGATCAAACCAATACGATGCTTACTAGGCTTTACCGTAGCTTACATGAAATAAAAAATATTAAAATTAATATAAATAAGGCTTCAGTTCCTGAAAATGTAATGAACGCTCTTTGTGATGATTTAAATACCCCCAAAGCTTTAGCAGAATTGAATTTAATGGTTAATAAACTTTCCGGAGCATCATTAGATGAACAAAAAAAATTAAAAGAAGGGATTCTTGCATCAGGTAAGGTAATTGGAATACTTCAAAATAATCCTGAAAAATGGTTAAGATATGGGATCGCAGAAAGTTTAGATAATCAATCAATAAAGAAATTGATAAAAGATCGCAATGAGGCTAGACGCAAGAAGGATTTTGCTTTAGCAGACAAAATTAGGAATGAATTAAAAAACAAAGGAATTGAAATAGAAGATACTAAAGAAGGAACTCTCTGGAGAAGTATAAAAAATTAAATGATAAAAGAAAAACAATTAGAACATAATAATGAAGAATCTTTAGATATAATTAGACATGATTGTGCTCATGTATTAGCTGAGGCTGTGCAAGAATTATATCCAGGCACTCAAGTAACAATAGGCCCAACAATTGAAAATGGTTTTTATTATGATTTTGCAAGAGACGAGCCTTTTACTTTGGACGATTTAAAAGTCATTGAAAAAAAGATGCATAATATAATTGTAAAGGGTGAAAAATTCACTCGAGAAGTTTGGTCTAGAAAAGAAGCAATTGATTATTTCACAAAAAAAGGCGAGTTTTATAAAGTAGAATTAATTAATGATATACCTGATAAAGAAGAAATAACTATATATAAACAAGGTAACTGGCTTGATCTTTGTAGAGGGCCTCATGGAAGTTCAACTAAAGAAATAGGCAAAGGATTTAAACTTACAAAAGTTGCTGGTGCCTACTGGCGTGGAGATTCAAATAATAAAATGCTTACAAGAATATATGGAACAGCTTGGAGTAGCGAAAATGATCTTAAACAATACTTATCTCAACTTGAAGAAGCTGAAAAAAGAGATCATCGAAAACTTGGAAAAGAAATGGACCTTTTTCATTTTCAAGAAGAGGCTCCTGGCGCTGTTTTTTGGCATTCAAAGGGTTGGAGATTGTTCCAATCATTAATTAATTATATGAGAAAAAGACAAGATAATGCAGGTTATATTGAAACCAATACTCCAGACTTATTAGATCGTTCACTTTGGGAAACTTCAGGCCATTGGGAAAAATTTGGAGAAAATATGTTTACAACTGAAGCAAAAGAGGATCGTGTATTCGCGATCAAACCTATGAATTGTCCAGGAGCTGTAGAAATATATAAACAAGGACTTAAAAGTTACAGAGATTTACCTCTTAGAATGGCTGAGTTTGGAAAGGTTCATCGTTACGAACCTTCAGGGGCACTTCATGGATTAATGAGAGTCAGAGCTTTCACGCAAGATGACGCTCATATTTTTTGTACAGAAGAACAAATCACAACTGAAAGCAAAATTGTGTGCGACTTAATATTAAGTATTTATAAGGATTTTGGATTTGAAAATGTAAGAATCAAGTATTCAGATAGACCTCAAAAAAGGGTTGGTAGTGAACAAATTTGGGATAAAGCAGAACGTGCGTTGATTGAAGCTATGGAAGCAACAGGTCTTGAATATACTCATAATCCAGGTGAAGGTGCATTTTATGGACCAAAATTAGAGTTTGTTCTTCGTGATGCCATAGGCAGAGATTGGCAATGTGGCACTTTGCAAGTGGATTTAAATTTGCCAGGACGCTTAGGCGCTACTTTTGTAGATGAAAATGGTCAGAAAAAAACGCCTGTAATGTTACATCGTGCTCTTTTTGGTTCATTAGAAAGATTTACAGGTATTTTGATAGAACATTATGCTGGACATTTGCCAGTATGGTTAGCGCCAGTTCAAGTTGTTATAGTAACTATTACATCTGATACTAATGATTATGGTAACGAGGTACTAAATAAATTGAAATCTAAGAAAATACGTGCAGAAATAGATACTCGTAACGAAAAGATTGGTTATAAAATTAGAGAACATAGTAATTTAAAAGTTCCAGCAATTTTGGCTATAGGTAAAAAAG
>MDTE01071579.1_pt1 | contig 17827 bp, 21 predicted proteins | sample 811231 | NCBI WGS metagenome assembly MDTE01 (sample SAMN05326651, study PRJNA326480) | marine metagenome | isolation source: seawater | place: Indian Ocean: Red Sea | collected 2010 | reverse complement strand
TGGATAAATAAATCCAGTTAAAATAGCTGCAAATAAGAAGAATGGCCAAATTTTTATTCTTTCAGCCAATGTTCCTGATACGATTGACATTGTTGTTGCACAGAATACCATTTGGAAAAACCAATCAGACCCAGCTGCGTAAGATCCCGCCTCTAGTCCATCTACCGATGCACCTGCGTCACTCCAAGCAGTAAATGTACCTATCCATCCATTATCTGGATTACCGTATGCTAAATTGTATCCAACTAACCAGAACATGACTCCAGCTATCGAATATAAACCAATATTTTTAGCGCAAATTGCTGATACACTTTTAGATGTAACCAACCCTGATTCAAGCATGGCAAAACCAGCTGCCATCCACATCACTAGAAAACCTGACATTAAAAATAAAATGGTATTAAATATGTATTGTACTTCTGCTGATACAGTCGTATTTGCGTACCCTAAACCAGCAAAGCTGAAATAAAGTGCTGTACCTGCAAAAAAATAACCTATGTATTTTTTCATTATACCTCCAAGTAAATTACTTTAATTTAGCTGTAAATTTTAAGAAGTGCTTTATCTGAAACTTAGTTATGAGTTTTAGGAGTATGTGACAATTTGTACTCAAAACAACCCTTAAAAATGATCATTTTTAAGGGTTGTTAAAAGCTATTATCTATTAAACATATCTTTTAAGCCCTTAGCAGGTAAAAACTTCACCTTCTGAGAAGCTGCTATCTGAATTTGCTCTCCAGTTCTAGGATTTCGGCCTACTCTAGCCTTTCTCTTAGCTACCTTGTAGGTTCCAAAACCTGCGATTTTCACAGCTTCGTCGTTCTTAAGGCAGTCCAAGATAATTCCAGTAATAGTATCAAAAGTTCGCTCAGCATCAGCCTTACTTTGGTTCATGCTTCCTGCGATTTTGTTAACTAGCTGTTTTTTGTTCATTTTTGCCCCTTTTTGTTATTTTTTAATCTCTACGAAAATCCAGTAAAATCAACGATAATTTGGTAGCTTTTTTAAATACTCACACAATATATGGTATATATGAAAAAAGCGTTGTTTTTAAAGGGTTTTTTAAGGTCTTTTAAATTTTTTAAAAAACTCCCCAGTCTTTAAGATCGTTAAAAGTCGTAAATAACATTAAGGAAAGCAACAAAAAAAGACCGATTCGGAAAAAACCTTCCTGGGTACTCTGTTTTAAAGGTCTCCCTAAAATTTTCTCGAACAGATAAAACATTAAGTGGCCACCATCCAGCAATGGTATTGGAAACAAATTAATTATTCCAAGACTAATTGATATGTAGGCAATAGTGCTAAGAAAAGCAAGAAATCCGAATTCCAGCACTTGTCCTGATATTTTTGCGATTTTTATTGGTCCACCTAATTGAGATGTATCACCTTTTCCTTGAAATAGTGAGCCAACAAATTTAATAGTCGTAACTGTTACAAACCATATTTCTTTCACAGAATAATAGATGGCATCAGTCGGGCCCAATTTTTGTTTATTAAATTTATTGTTAACTGGTGCAATCTTGATGCCAATAACCTTTTTTTTTATTGAATTACCAAAAGCATCTTTGCCATCAATTATGTTTGGTTCTACTAATAAAGTGAATTCACTCTGATTTCTTAAAACCTTAACATCTATTTTTTTTGATGAACTTGTATTTATAAACATGGAAACTTCAAGAATACTCTGAACTTTGTTACCATCTATTGAAGTTATAATGTCATTTTTTTTAAGACCAGCTTTTTCAGCAGGGCTATCCATTGTTACCTCTTGTATTTTAGCAGGTGTAAAATCTTTTCCAGCGAACATATAAATGCAAGAAAAAATTAATATAGCTAATAAAAAATTGGCCAGTGGTCCTCCAGCAACTATTAAAGTTCTCTGGTACAAAGGTTTAGTTATAAATAATTTTTCTTGATCTTCTTTGCTGTATTTTTTTAAAATTTTTTCCTGTTCAGCTTGGCTAAAAACATTTCTATCTCCAAAAAATTTTACATAACCTCCTAGTGGAATAAGACAAAATTTCCATCTAGTACCACTTTTATCATTAAACCCAAATATTTCTTTACCAAATCCTATTGAAAAATCAGTTACGCCAACACCGTATCTTTTGGCAAAATAGTAATGTCCGTATTCATGTATGAAGACAACAACTGTTATTAAAACAATAAAAGGAATAATATAGCTCATTGATCCCATGGACCTTTATTTGTTTTTTTCGATTTAGATTTTCGAACTTTTCCCATATTTTTTTTATTAAAAAATAGTATCAAGATTACCCCAGAAATAAAACCGCCAATATGTGCTGCATACGCCACGCCTCCTCCAGAGGAAGACGATAAAAAGGAATTTATGAATTGTAGAATAAACCAAAATCCTAATACATATAAAGCTCTTATTTTAATTAGTTGACTAAAAAAACCGAGAGGTATCAATACCAGGACTCTTGCATTTGGATAATTAATTAAATAGGCGCCTAGTACTCCGCCGATTGCTCCGCTTGCACCAATCATGGGGATTTGTGAATTAATATCAACAATTACCTGTGACATCGCTGCCCCTACACCAGAAGCAAAATAAAAAATCACAAAATTTAAAGTTCCTAAATCATCCTCAATATTATCAGCAAAAATCCATAAATATAACATATTGCCAATAAGGTGCATCCAACCTCCATGCATGAACATTGATGTAAAGATTGTTCCAACAGGAGATATTTTATTGAGATTGTCTGGTAGTTGGTCAATGCCCATTAAAACCGACGGTATCAAACCATATGAATATGTGAATTCTCTAAGCTCTAATTCATTTAGTCCTAACTGTGCAAAAAAAATAATTGCACAAAAAAAAATTATGCTATAGCTAACAATTGGCTTTCCTGAAGTCGGGTTGTCATCTTTTAGAGGTATCATTTTTTATTTAAAATATTGATTTAAGAGTATTATTTAATGCTTTTTTCTATATTTTAAATATTTGATTTTATCAACTTATAATTGTAGGATAATCGTAATGAGCGAAAAAGTGTCAGTATTATTATCAGATGTGACAATAAAGGGTGATATTGTCGAGAAAGAGAAATTAATAACAGATTCAAAAATTGATGGTGATATTACTTCTGAAGATTTAGTTACTCATCAAGGTAGCAATATAAATGGAAATATAAACTCTTCTAATGTAACTTTAGGAGGAACATCTAAAGGAAATATTAATTCTGATAAAATAAGTATACGATCAACTGCAGAAGTTGAGGGAGTTTTAAATCAAAAAAATCTTTCAATTGAAGAGGGTGCGAAGCTTAAAATTAAAGCTGAGACTTATTAATTAAAATTTCCATTCACTAATTTTACTAAACAAAAAATTTCTAAAAGCTTTTACTTTAGCAACATCCTTTAAAGATTGCGGATAAACAAAATGAGTTTCAGTTAAAGGGCCTTCTACATCAGGAAGTACTTTCACAATATTTGGAACATTAAGAGTGATATAATCTGGTAGCGCGGCCAAACCAACGCCACTCTGAACAGCCAACAATAATCCATAAACACTATTAACTTTCATCACTGGTTTCCTTTTTTTATTATCTTTTGTTCCAAGTTTTAGTGCCCAGTCAGGATTAAATACTGGTGAAGGAGCACCCCTTCCATAGGTTATAAATTTATGTTTTTGTAAATCTCTAGGATTTTTTGGATGGCCATTTTTTTCTAAATACTTTGTTGATGCGTAAATATGATAATGAAGATCAATTAATTTTTTTTGTATATAATTAAGTTGTTTTGGTCTTCTCATAAAAATTCCAATATCAGCTTGCCTAGTGCTTAGATCTAGTTCTTTGTCATCAAATATTAATTCAATTTCTATATCCGGGTGTAAGCTCATAAATTCTTTTATTCTTGGTGTAAGCCAAGTTGTTCCAAAACTCACAACAGTTGTAACAGTTAGTTTTCCATGTAGCTTATCTTTTTCGTCTCCCAAAGTTGCTTCAACATCTTTTAATTTTGATATTACTTCATGGGCTGTTTTAAATAAATAATGCCCATTATCAGTTAGAACTAAACCTCTAGCATGTCTTTCGAACAGATGTATTTTTAATTCATTTTCTAAAGATTGTATTTGACGACTTATAGCTGATTGACTTAAATTCAGAATTGTTGAAGCTTTGGTAAAACTTCCAGCTTCTGCAACTGTATGAAAAATTTTCAACTTATCCCAGTCCATAGATTTTTTATTTATTTGGATTAACTATAGCTCTTCCAGAAAACTCTCCTTTTAATAGTTTTGGATATATTTCTAAGAGCTCATTAAATGATAATTCTTTGGTGAATCCTTGAACTTTTGAAAAATCAATTAATTTAGCAGCTTCATTCCAGACAAATTCACGTCTTTTAAGTGATGAACCTGAAGAGTCTATCCCCCAAAGCTTAATTCCCCTTATGATAAAAGGCATAACCGTTGTATTTATTTTTATTCCTCCAGCATTTCCACAGGCTGCTACTATTCCACCGGGTTTTGTTTGTGCAAATATTTTTGTAAGGGCTGGTCCACCCACTGTATCAACAACACCATCCCAAATACCTTTTTCTAATAGTTTACTTTCTCCCTCAAATTCTTTTCTATCTATAATATTTTTTGCTCCTAAGTTTTTTAAATATTCTGCTTTATCTTTTTTTCCAGTCACTGCGTGTACATCATATCCCATCTTTGATAAAATCATCGTAGCAATACTTCCAACGCCACCGGTTGCGCCAGTGACCAATACATCTTTAACCTTGGTTCCAAGTAATAATTCTTCCTTAGCTTTTACTGCGAAAGAGCATAGTAAAGCTGTGAATCCTGCAGTTCCCAGCATCATGGATTTTTTGGTATCCAGATCTTTTGGCATTTTAATTAAAAAATTTGAATCAACTTTTGCATACTGTGAAAAGCCACCGAAATAACTTTCCCCTACTCTAAAACCAGTTAATATTACATTTTCATCTTTTTTAAATTTTTCATCGTCACTTTCTACAACAACTCCTGAAAAATCTATACCCGGTACAAAAGGAAATTTTCTAACTATCCTGCCTCCATCTTTTAAAATCATTGCGTCTTTATAATTTAAGCTCGAATAATCTACTTTTATTAATACATTTCCATCTTTTAAAGATTCATTGTTAATCTCTTTAACTTCGCGAGAAAATTTTTCATTTTGATTGTCAATTATTACTGCTTTGAATTTTTTGGACATTGGGTATCTTACATGTGACAAATTAATATGACAAATATTTTTTTTATAATCGTATGATCTATAATGAAAGAAAAGTTTCCATATTATATAAGATTGAGTATAATCTTAATTATACTCATTTCTCCGAATTTTGTTTTCCAAATTGGTTGGTATTTTCTTGGGAAAAAAGACGGTTTGCTTTTAGCTTTTTGTTACGGAATTATAGCTATAACTTATGCCTGCTATAAATTTTATTTAGATGATTGGAGAAATGAGGATTAATTTTTATCAGAAATATATCTCAAAAATCTATTTTGAAAACTTAAGTCTTCTTTAAATTTACCTGTAAAATAGTTTGTTATAGTAGTTGCTTTTTCTTTTTTTATTCCTCTCATGGTCATACACTGATGTGTGGAGTCGATAGTAACCGCAACTCCATATGCATCTAAACCTTCTGTAAGTGCGTTAGCAATTTGCATTGTCAATCTTTCTTGTGTTTGCAATCTCTTTGAAAAAATCTCGACTGTTCTTGCAAGTTTACTTAAACCAACTATTCTTTTTTTTGGTAAATATGCTACGTGTGCAACGCCAATTATTGGTGCCATGTGATGTTCGCAATGGCTAGATACTGAAATATTTTTTTGTAAAACCATGTCATCATAACCCTCAACATCTCCAAAAGTTTTTTTCAATTCTATTGATGGGTCCTGAGTGTATCCTTTAAAATATTCTTTAAAGGCCTTTATAACTCTTCGCGGTGTTTCAACTAGACCCTCTCTTCTAGGGTCTTCGCCGATCCACTCAATAATAGTTTTGATGGCTTCTTCAGCTTCTTTATCTGATACTTTTGATATATTTTTATCAAGTTTATCTAAATTTTTAACAATTTTCATATCTGCTGCTTACATATACAATAATTATTAGTATTGCAAATTGCTATTCTACTACTTTTTTATTAGTTTAAACAAATGTTTAAAAAGAGAGAAAATGTCGCTGCCATTGAAGAGGGTAAACTGTTGTCACCCAAATTTGATAAGGATGGTCTTATTCCAGTAGTAACTACAGATATTAAAACTGGGGAAGTTTTGATGCACGGTTACATGAACTCTGAGTCATTAAAAAAAACAATTGAAACTAAAGAAGCTTATTACTGGAGTAGATCCAGAAAAGAAATTTGGCACAAAGGTTCAACAAGTGGTTTTGTTCAAAAAGTTATAGAAATAAGAATTGATGATGATCAAGACTCGATTTGGATGAGTGTAGATATTGGAAGTGGAGCCAGTTGTCACGTAGGATATAAATCATGTTTTTATAGATCAATCCCTTTAGGAAAAGTTCAAGACTCTGAAAAAATAGAAATGGAATTTAAAGATAAAAAAAAACAATTTGACCCTAAAATTGTCTATAAGGGAAAACCAAATCCGACAAAAATTTAATCATGATTAAGGAAAATGAATTAAATGAAGTTTGCGAAGAATGTAAAGAAAAAGAGGAAACAGTAACTCAAAACATGTTAATGTATGGTTTTAAAATCTGTGAAAGTTGTAGATTATCAAAAACTATTTTTCCTATCTAAGAATTAAAACAATTAAAAAGAATACAAAGGCCTGAATAAATCCACAAAGAAATACCACACCAAAAGCTTTCCATAAACTTTTATAATCTAGAGCTTGTCTTACTGCTACTACCATACAAGCAAGAACCCAAAATTGGGCTCCAATAAAAGTTACACTCATCAGCTCTGGGGTCAAACCAAAAACTCTAATTAATCCTGGAGCACTTGAAAAACCAATTGTCCTTAATAGTTCTCCAACATTACTTTTTGTTTGTTTGTCTGGAAATAGCTTTGTGCCAACTATAAAAATAAAGAAAGCCCAAATAAACCAATTTATTAAAGATAGTGTAGGACCTAAAAGAAAATTTGATGCCCCCATATGAATTGCACCAACACCAGCGGCAAGACTTGATAAAACCACAACCGATGCAGCCTGAAAAGTAGCTGATTTATCATGTTCAACTTCTTCGTACAAATCGGGATCGATTTTGATTGCTCTATAAATTCTGTTTATAAAATTTTTATTCATTTAGAGTACGTAAGGTTCAGGTGTTTTTTTATTTTCTAGAACTCTGTCAACTGAAAGAGCACTTAAATCGATAGATTGATATGAGCCTGTATTAATAAGTTCTGTCAATGCTCTACCAATTCCTGGTGCCTGCATTAATCCTCTTCCGGTAAAACCCGAGGCTAAATATAAATTTTTAAATTTTGGATGTTTTCCTACAACAGCGTTATTATCTAGTTTATTACAGTCATAATAACCTGCCCAACCACCCGTAAGTTTAAGTTTTTCAAATATTGGAACTCTTTTTGCCATAGCGGGCCAGACTAATTCTTCGAAGTGATCCCAGTCAGGTTCTAAATCTTTTGCATTAAATGTTGATATTGGGGAACCAGCCAAATATTCTTTTCCCTCAGGTCGCCAGTAAACACCAGTTGTGAAATCTGAAGTGAGCGGCATATCAGGTATATGTTTGGGACAGCTTACTCTAAACACAGTATGTTTTTGTGGTACGACCGGAACATCTTTAAGTAAATTGTTTGTGTTGTATCCCACTGCACAAATTATTATGTTTGAATTAATTTCGGAAACATCTTTAATTTCACCTTTTACAAACTGAGCACCCTGTTCAATAGCCTTATTTTTAAGAGCTGCATGAAATAAATAAGGGTCAATCCAACCTTCCTTTTTATCATCGGTGTATGTAACGGTTTCAATACCTTCATCATTTACATATGGAAATTTTTTTTTTAATTCAGAACCTTTGATATTTTTAGTTCCTGCCTCACAGCGCTTATGGTTTTTAAGAGCTTCATATTGCTCTAGGGCATGATCAGGTCCAAAAAGAAATAAATAACCATTTGGAATAACACTGGCTGTTGGGTTTGGATTTTTTTTTGTTTTTAATAAATCTGGAACTTGGAAAATAAAATCTCTTGCGTATTTACCTAATAATATATTTTCCTTTTGAAAAAATTGCCTTCTAAAACCTCCTAAAGATAAAGGGAAAGATGCTTTTTTATATGTTGGGTCTTGTTCAATAACTTTAACTTTTCTACCTTCTTTTGTTAAAAAATAAGCTGTTGCTGTACCAATTATTCCACCACCTATAACTACAATATCATCCATAATTAATTTAAATAAAAAATACTCCCATTAAGTAATAATGCATATGAAGACCATAACAAATAAGGTATCATTAGTAAAAAACTTAATTTTGTAGTTTTGTAATAAATTTTCATCAACCAAAGAATAAAAAATAATATAATCAACAAATTTAGAAGTGCTAAAAAAATCTGATGAAATCCAAAAAAAATAACACTCCAAATTGAATTAAAAAATATATGTACAAAATAAATTTTTAAGGTTTTAGTATTTCTTATTTTAATCCAGTTAAACCAAATAGATATAGACATTAATATATACAAAGTTGTCCATACAGGCCCAAAAACCCAAGATGGAGGACTATAAGCTGGCTGGACTATCTGAGAATACCAGGGTTCTTTATACACTGATGTAACAACACCACCTATTGCGGAAGCCAAAAAAGTAATTAAGACTAAAACAAATAAAGATAGATATTTATTATTAAACATTATTATGAGATATAATTAATTATGAGTGAAAACCAGAAAAAAGTTTGGGTTACAGGAGCAAGTAGTGGTATAGGAAAAGCTGTTGCCGAAAAATTTGCAAAAGAAAATTGGAAAGTTGCAATTTCTGCTAGAAGAGAAGAGTTTTTAAATGAAATGGCAAAAAATCAGAATATTTTTGCTTATCCAATGGATGTTACTGATAAAAATAAAACACAAGAAACTTTTGACAAGATTATTAAGGATTTTGGAAATTTAGATTTATGTATATTTAGCTCTGGTACTTACGAGAGAAAATCAGAAAAAGGATTAAACGTAGATAATATTAAAAAAGTAATGGATGTAAATTTTTTGGGAGTTGTTGGTTGTGTTAAAGTAGTTCAGGAATATTTTCAAAACAAAAAAAGCGGTCATATTTCAATCGTTTCTTCGCCTGTTGGTTATAGAGGTTTACCAAAATCATCTGGTTATACAGCATCAAAAGCTTCATTAAATAACTTTACGCAGGGAATATATTTTGATTTTAAAAAATTTAATGTAAGAGTAACTTTAATCTCTCCCGGATTTATTAAAACTGCTTTAACTGATAAAAACGAATTTAAAATGCCGTTTTTAAAAGATACTAACTATGCAGCTGAAAAAATATATGATGGATTAGTAAATAAAAAATCTTTTGAAATAATATTTCCTCCACAAATAGCTTTTATCTATAAAATATTTCAGATTTTACCAAATAAATTTTATAATTATTTGATTAATAAATTTGTAAATCGCTAAATTAATTTTTAACAAAGACTACTGTTAATTCAGCAACTTTAAAGCCGAACTTTGTCATCTTTGCTCTGTTAATAGCAACAGTATTGCTTTGCTTAAAAATCCAATCATCAAAGGTAATTTTCATTTCTCTTCCTTTGACGGGTACGAGTAAAACATATTCTAATTTAAACGCCGAGCCATATGAAAATCCTTTTGCTATACCGACAACATCTGGTGCAGTACCTTCATAATTGTGCTGGTCTTTTTTAATTATTTTCCATTGTCTTGTTTGAACTTCACCATCAGACCAATTAAATTTTTCGTCTAATATCAATCGCTTTCCATCCCATTTGCCTTTTAAATCTGCAGAAAATTGTCTGGTAACCTTTCCGCTTCTATTTTGTAAAATTCCATATGCCTTAACACTACCGCTTAGAAATTCCTCAATAACTAATTTAGGTTCTTGATTTTTAAAATCTTCTGGCTTCATTCCTGCTATACAATTTGTTAAAAATAATGTTAAAAATAAAGTTAAAATATATCTCATATTTTATTTATTCCTAACTGAAAATTGTATCAAATCAATATTCTTTGCTCTAAATCCTGCCTCGCAATAAGAAAAATAGAAATTCCAAATTTTTTTAAATGAACTATCAAAACCTTGTTGCGCGATATTATTCCATGAATTTATAAAATTTTCTCTCCATTTGCTTAATGTATAAGAATAATGCTGTCCATACGAATTATACCCTTTGAGAGTTAGCCCTGTTTTTTTTGAGTAATCCTTAATTGATTGTAAAGAAGGTAGAAAACCACCAGGAAAAATATATTTTTGTATGAAGTCTTGATTCTTTCTATACCTGCCAAAAAGTTCATCTTTAATTATGATGGCCTGAATAGCTCCAACACCGTTTGGCTTTAAATTGTTTTTAATTGTTGAAAAGTATTTATCTAAATGTTTTTCACCAACAGCTTCTATCATCTCTATAGAGGCAATAGCATCGTACTTATCTTTTAAGTCTCTATAGTCTAAAAATTTTACTTTTACTTTATTATTTAAACCAAGTCGATTTATTCTCTTTTTTGTAAATTCAAATTGCTTTTTTGAAATTGTAATGCAGTCTAATTGGACATCATAATTTTTTGCTAGATGTTCTGCAAATCCGCCCCATCCACAGCCTATCTCTAAAATCCTATCGCCTGATTTTGGTTTAATGAGATTAATAAGTTTATTGTATTTGTTAATTTGTGCTTTTTCTAATTCTTGTTCTGGTTTTTCAAAAATTCCACAAGAATAGGTGAGAGTTTTATCTAACCAAGTAGAAAAAAATTCATTTCCAAGATCATAATGTCTTGAAATATATTCAGCACTTTTTTTTCTTGTATTAGATAAAAATAGTTTTCTAAATATATTGTTTAAACTTGACACATTTAAAATTCCTGAAAACTTATGAATAACATTAATATTTTTTGCGGTAAGCTCTATAAGAGAGGGTAAACTAGAAGTCTCAAAATCGTTTTTAATATAACTTTCTGCTAATGCATTGCTACCTCCCCTAATTATATTAAAATAGAATTTTGGATTATGAATTTTTATATTTGCTTTTAAAATACTTTCTTGGTTTCCAAAATTATAGAAATTACCATTATAATTTTCTAAAATTAATCTACCATTGTTTATAGTCTGAAGTTTTTTTAATATGAAATTCTCTGAAATTTTATATGGATTTAAATTCATTTTTCTAACGTAAGACCATTTTTTATTTTAGTTTTTTTTTTAACTAATCTAACTCCTTTCCCCCATAGTCTTAATGCTTCAAAATGTATCGCCATAATAATTTTAAGGGTCATCAACGGATGTTTTAAGAAGTTTATTAACAGTTGTTTTGTTGATATTTTTTCCTTTTTTCCGATTTGACAAGCTGAGAGTAACATTCCGGTTCTATCAGTCTGCTTAATATATACACTTAAAGTCTCTTTTGGTTCAGCTAGTCTAAAATTGTAGTAAGTATCCATTTCAATAAATGGCGAAACATAAAACTTTTTATTGCAGCTTTGTGTTATTATTTTAGCATTTTTATCTACAGGGAAAACATAAGTATGTTGCTCGTTAAAAGTATTTTTTACTTCATAAAGTATTGCTCTTAGGACCAGATTTTCATCGTAACAATAAAAAATACTTAATGGATTAAATACATATCCAAATATCCTAGGAAAACACAAAAGTTTAATTTTTGAAATTTTTAAATTTAAATTAAATTTTTTTAAATTTTTTAAAACCCAACTTTTTAGATCACTTCCATCCCTTTCACCATGGTCTTTATTATAAAAACTAAAAATATTAAATTTATTAAGAGAAAATATTGAAATTTTTTTTTCTAATTCTTTAAGTTCATCTATATCGAAAAAAATAGAAAAAGTTTTATATGAAAAAAAATGCCTTTTCGGTTTAAACCTGCGATGCGTAACTATGCCTTTGTATATACAAGTCTCCATCTTTTCCTTCAAATTGTTTTAACATTTCTAATGATGATTTTAATCCGTCCTCATGAAAACCATAACCAAAATAACTTCCTGAAAACCATGTTCTTTTGAAACCTTGTAAATCTTTTAAGCGATTTTGCATTTTAAAACTTTTTATATTTAAATATGGATGGGTAAAATTAATTTTTTTAATTATTTTATTCTCTTTTATTTCACAAATTGGATTTAAAGTTAAAAAGTAATTTTCCTTAGTATCTAGACTCTGAAGTTTATTAAGCCAATAAGTAACACAAGTTTTTTTTAAATCCTTTCTTGAAATCGAGTTCCAACTTGACCAGGCATGTTTTCTATTTGGCATTAGATTAACATCTTTGTGAAGATATGCTGTATTTGGAATATATCTGAACTCTTTAAGAATTTCCTTTTCATCGTCAGTTGGTTTTTCAATCAGTTTTAAACTTTCATCTGCATGACATGATAATACAACATGGTCATAATCTCGATAATTTCCTTCGGTATCCATAAATATTCTTACATTATCATCGCTCCTGATAATTTTTTTAATTTTATAATTTTTTAAGTAATCACCACTAATTTTATCTAAGACTTTTGAGACATAAGTTCTACTCCTGTTAGTTACAGTGTACCACTGAGGTCTGTTCTTTAACTTGAACAGACCATGATTGTTAAAAAAATTTAAAAAAAGCTCAAATGGAATATCTCTAGCTTTAGAAAAGGGCATTGACCAAATAGCTGCTACCATTGGAATAATATGATAGTTAATAAAATAATTTGAAAGTTTAGAACTATCTAAAAAATTTCCTAAAGTTAAATTTTTTAAATCTTTTTTGAGCAAAACAGGAGCTGTTTTATAAAAAGATATAATTTCATAAATCATTTTAATAAAATTAAAATTTAATAAATTATTTTTTCTTGCAAATAATGAATTAAAACCTGTCCCTCCATATTCAATAGTTGAATCCTTTACTGAAACTGAAAAAGACATATCGCTCTTCTCATAAGGAACTTTAAGTTCCTTAAAAAAATTTATTAAATTTGGGTAGGTTAGTTTATTAAAAACAATAAATCCAAGATCAACTGGTACTTTTTTATTGTTTTCATTTATTTCATAAGTATAAGAATGCCCTCCAAAATGGTTTTCTTTTTCAAAAAGATCCACTTTATATTTTTTTGATAAATAATAAGCAGCTGATAGACCTGATATTCCTGAACCAATAACTGCAATTTTCATTTAATATTTAAGCCGCCTCTTCTTTATACTCTTGAAGACTTGGGCAAGAACAAACTAAGTTTCTATCACCAAAAACATTATCAACCCTTCCAACTGGTGGCCAATACTTATTATCTTTTAAGTATTCATTAGGAAATGCGGCTTCTTCTCTTTTGTATAAATGTTTCCATTCATTTGCACTTAATTCAATATGTGTATGCGGAGCATTTTTCAAAGGATTGTCTTTCTTATCAAAACTACCATTGTCTACTTTATCGATTTCTTTTTTAATAGATATCAAAGCATTACAAAAACGATTTATCTCTGCTAAATTTTCACTCTCTGTTGGTTCAATCATTAATGTTCCGGCAACTGGCCAAGACATTGTTGGCGCATGATATCCATAATCTATTAATCTTTTAGCAATATCTTCTTCTGATATTCCCGATTTAGATTTTATCGGTCTAAGATCAATTATACATTCATGAGCCACATTTCCATTTTTGCCTTTGTAAAGTACTTTGTAGTGATTAGATAATTTTTTTGATATATAATTTGCATTTAAAATTGCAACTTCGGAAGCTTTCCTTAAACCTTCGGCTCCCATCATCTTAATATACATCCATGAAATAGGCAGTATACTGGCGCTACCCCATGGAGCAGCAGATACTGAGCCCAAACTTTTTTCAGATCTCGTATTTTTAGTAATATTATGATTTGGCAAAAAATCTTTTAAATGTTTGGCGCAAGCGATTGGCCCCATGCCTGGGCCTCCTCCTCCATGCGGAATACAAAAAGTTTTATGTAAGTTAATATGACAAACATCTGGTCCAAATTTTCCAGGTTTTGCAATCCCAACTAAGGCATTAAGATTTGCTCCATCCATGTAAACTTGACCACCTGCTTTATGAACATAATCACAAATTTCACTAATTTTTTCTTCAAAAACTCCATGTGTTGACGGGTAAGTTACCATCAAAGCAGCCAGATCTTTTGAATACTTATTAACTTTATCTTTTAAATCTTTTAAATCAACATTGCCTTCATCATCACAATTAATAACTACTACTTTCATCCCACACATTTGTGCACTTGCAGGATTTGTACCGTGTGCTGATTCTGGTATTAAACATACATTTCTATTTTTTTGATTATTGTTTAAATGAAACTTACGTATTGTCATTAATCCTGAATATTCACCTTGAGCACCAGAATTTGGTTGAAGGGAAACTGCATCAAAACCAGTAATTTCCTTTAAATCATTAACTAAATCATTAAATAAAACCTTATACCCCTTCATTTGATCTTGGGGTACAAATGGGTGCGGTAAAGAGAATTCTTTCCAAGTTACAGGAATAAGCTCAGCTGTAGCATTTAGCTTCATAGTACATGATCCAAGTGCAATCATAGATCTGTTTAAAGCAATATCACAATCTTCCAATTTTTTAAGATAACGAAGCATTTCAGTTTCAGAATGATATTTGTTAAAAATAGGATGAGTAAGGTATCTAGATGTTCTTAAAAGATTTTGTGGTAAATTGGTTAACTCAACTGTATCTGTATTATTAAATATTTTTTTAATTCCAAATATTTTTAGTAAAGTATTTACATGATCAACTCTTTTTACTTCATCAAATGCTACCGATAAGGTATTTTTATCTACAACTCTTAAATTAATTTTTTCGGATAAAGCTTTGTTATTGATAGTGTCCGTTTTTTCATTAGTTCTTATAGTAACTGTATCAAAAAAATTTTCTGAATGTAGTTGGTATCCACCAGATTTCAAACTATCGGCAAATATTTTTGCAAGTTTAGATGTCCTATTAGCTATTTTTAAAATTCCCTCGGGTCCATGGTAAATTGCATAAGCAGCTGAAATAATTGCAAGCAGTGCTTGCGCAGTACAAATATTGCTTGTGGCCTTATCTCTTCTTATATGCTGCTCCCTTGTTTGAAGAGATAATCTAAATGCTTTTTTTCCGTGTCTATCTACAGATACTCCAATAATTCTTCCTGGCATAGATCTTTTAAATTCTTCTTTGGTTGCAAAAAACGCAGCGTGTGGACCTCCATATCCCATCGGTATTCCAAATCTTTGTGCGCTACCCACGGCAATATCGGCACCAAGCTCTGCTGGCGTTTTAAGTCTAGCTAGTGCTAATAGATCGCTAACCATAATTACTTTACCTTCTTTTTTATGAATTAAGCTTATAGATTCACTCGGGTCTTTTATTTCACCTAAAGTTCCGGGATAAGCTAAAACACCACAAATAATTTTATCTTTAATACCTTTTAAAACTTTTTCTTCATCACCAATTATCAATTCTATATTGAAAGGTTCAACTCTAGTCTTTATTATGTCTATTGTTTGTGGGTTACATGAGCTTGATACAAAAATCTTTTTTGAATTACTTTTGTCTATTCTTTGACATAGCCCAACTGCTTCGGCGGCAGCCGTTCCCTCATCAAGTAATGAGGCGTTTGCAATATCCATCCCGGTTAAATCCATTATCATTTGTTGGAAATTAATAAGCATTTCCAACCTACCTTGAGCCACTTCTGGTTGATAAGGAGTATAAGAAGTATACCAACCTGGGTTCTCAAGTATATTTCTTAAAATCACATTTGGTGTAACGGTATTGTAATAACCCATGCCTATAAAATTTCTAAAAACTTCATTATTTTTTGACAAAAGTTTTAATTTTTTGAGAGCATCATTTTCTGACATAGGCTCATCAATTTTAAGGTTGCCTTTAATTAAAATATTTTTTGGTACAGTATTCTCGATTAGGTTATTAATAGACTTCGAAGATATTGCTTTTAACATCTCTTTTTGATCGTCTGTACTTGGACCAATATGCCTGCTAATAAACTCTTTTGAAGTATCGTCTATCATTTTAGCTTGGATTTTCCTTTACAAATTTTTCATAGTCAGATTGGCTCATCAAAGAGTCTAACTCGGACTTATCTTTTATTTTAATTTTAAAAAACCATCCATTATTTTCAGGATCCTTGTTTACATTTGAAGGATCATCCACAATTGGTTGATTGCTATCTAGTATTTCTCCAGAAACAGGTGTGTAAACATCGCTGGCTGCCTTTGTTGACTCAACAACGGCTGCTTTATCATCCTTGTTTAAGCTTTTTCCTTTATCTGGAAGCTCTACAAAAACGATATCGCCAAGCATTTCGGTAGCATGCTTGCTAATGCCGACAGTTGCCGAATCCCCGTCAAAAGAAATCCATTCGTGTTTTTTTGAATATTTTTTTTCACTCATTTTTCCTCCTATTTAACGTAGCTTTTTTTATAAAATGGTAGTTTTGATACTACTGCATTATGTTTTTTTCCTCTTACCTCTAAAAGAATTTTATTATTAATTTCTGAAAATTTACTTTTGATGTACCCCATAGCAACAGGGCTGTTCACACTTGGGCCAAATGTTCCACTGGTAATAACACCTATTTCTTCTCCTGATGAAGAGAATATTTTTGTACCCTCTCTAGCTATAATTCGACCATAAGGTTTAATTCCAACTCTAATTTTTGTAACTCCATTTTGTAAATCATTTTTTATACTTTCCCAGCCTTTGAAACCACCTTCTTCTCTTCTTCTTTTAGAAATTGCCCATTTTAAATTTGCCTGAATAGGATTGATGTCCTGATTTAATTCGTGACCGTATAAACATAGACCAGCTTCTAATCTGAGTGTATCTCTAGCTCCAAGTCCTATTGGTTTTGCACCTTTGTCTGAAAGAAGTTTTGTAAAATTTTCAACATTTGTATTTGGAACAGAGATTTCAAAACCATCCTCTCCTGTATAGCCAGATCGAGTTATATAAATTTTCTTTGCTTGAAATTCAAAGTAATTACCATTCATAAACTTAAGTTGTTTTACTCCCTTAACAATAGTATCTAGAATAAACTCTGATTTTGGACCTTGAAGAGCGATAAGAGAAAGGTCTTTTCTCAGTTCATATTTACTTTCTGAGTCTAAACATTTTGCTATTTCTTTGATGTCATTGTCCTTACAGGCTGCATTCAGTATAATATTAAAACCACCCTCTACGCGAGTTATTATAAGATCATCAATCACCCCTCCTTTTTCATTGATTAAGAAAGAATATTTTGATTGATTCATTTTAATTTCTTTAAAGTCCAAGGGAATAATTTTTTCTAGGTTTTGTTCTGATGATTTATTTCCTGTAACAAAAAGCTGTCCCATGTGAGAGACATCAAAAAAACCTGCCGACTCCCTTGTGCTGATGTGTTCTTTTACTATTCCGTCCTTATACTGGATAGGCATTTCGTAACCAGCGAACGGAACAAATTTGGCTCCCAAATTTTTGTGAAAATTGTATAAAGCTGTTTTTTCCATTTTGTAATAACCCTTCTTATCCCCATCTGTCTAAGAACCTGAGAGATTTACTCCTTCGGTGAGGCTAAAGCCTGCTTTCCAGAGTTATTACAATAACGGTCCTTTTGCCTGAGAGTTTCCGGGGGGTTGCT
>MDTE01043630.1_pt1 | contig 17837 bp, 16 predicted proteins | sample 811231 | NCBI WGS metagenome assembly MDTE01 (sample SAMN05326651, study PRJNA326480) | marine metagenome | isolation source: seawater | place: Indian Ocean: Red Sea | collected 2010 | reverse complement strand
CATTCATCAACGGGTTCACCTAATACATTAAAGATTCTCCCTAATGTTTGTTTACCAACTGGTACTGCAATTGAAGTTCCTGTATCAACTACAGCATCTCCTCTTTTAACGCCGTCTGTTGAAGTCATACAGATTGCACGTGCTTTGTTTTCTCCAATTAAGTATTGAACTTCCGCTACAATCTGTTCACTAGAACCTTCTTTACTAACTTTTAACGCGTTGTAAATTTTTGGTAATTCTCCTTCTGGGAATTCTACATCAACAACAGGACCAATAATTTGTGATACAAAACCGTTCATAATATCTATGAAATTAAATAATTTTATAAATTAAGTTACAGATTCAACAAAAAACAATTAACCGAATTTCAAATAAAAATGTGTTTATAGTTTAACACGTCTTGTTGTCTTTAACCAATTCCAAGCTTCTATATAAGAGTTTGGATCAATTTTTACAACTTTTGTCCAATAAAATGTAGCTTTTTGAAGTAAAGATTCCGATAGCCCGTAACATTTTTTCTCAGCTGCCTTTATTCCTTGATAATGGTAAATAACAGCGATATTGTTTAAGGCCGAAGTAAATTTAGGATTAATAAAAATAGAAAAATAATAATATTTCAATGCTTTTAAATAATCGCCATTTTTCGAATATATTAATCCAATATTATAAAGAATAATACTTCTATCATATAAATCTTCCTCAATCTGCAAAGCCTGATAATAATTATTTAAAGCTTCAGCATATTCTCCTTCATCCTGAGCTGACAAACCATTCAAATAATAAGAGAAAGCTTTTTTTTCTTGTTGACTAGCAGGGAAAACCCTTAATATAACATCTGCAATAATTGTAAAAGTTTTGTCAATAAAATTATTGTTACTTCTTGCTTTTCTCATTAGTTGATTGGATATAAAAGTTAAATTTTCACATCACATGTAAATGGTATTAATCCTAACGCACGAGCTTTTCTAATAGATTTAGAAATAGCTTTTTGTTGCTGGATACTAATACGTGTTTTACGGCGTGAACGGATTTTTCCGTATTTTGTTAAGAATGCTGATAATAGTTTTAAATTTTTGTAATCTACTACGTTATCAAATTTCTTTAGCAATAATAAGTATTGTAAACTTTTTCTAACGCGTTTTGGTTTATTTCCAACTTCTCCATTACGTTTTAAACTTTGATTCCAATTATCACGTCTTTTTTTCCCGCCGAAATTTGCGGGTTTTTTATCTTTATTCCAAAAATTCATTTAAGTATATAAGTTTAAGTTATTAATTTATTTTGTTTCTTTATGTAAAGTATGTTTATTACAGTAACGACAGTGTTTTACAATCTCTAACTTATCTGGTGTGTTACGTCTATTTTTTGAAGTTAAATAACGTGAAACACCTGGAGTACGTTGATTGGAATTTTGTCGACACTCTGTGCATTCAATTGTTATCATAATGCGAGGTCCTTTATTTTTTGCCATATTAAAAAAGTTCTTAAATTTTGTAAATTTGTGAAAAATAATATTACACTTATACTCGACGATTATAACATTAAAACTTTAGGTTACCTAAATATTTTTAAAAAGAATATTTTCTATAGATTATTAAAAAGGATTGTGTTATTATTAAAGGTAAGTAATTTGCATATAAAAATTTAATTATCAAATGAATAAAAAACAAAGAAATAGAAAAAACGTAACACAAAATAAGCGAAATCGTATGATTAATAGACGTTATAGTTCTACAGTACGATCATTATCAAAATTGTTTATTGCCAAAGTTCAAACAGCAAACCACGCAAATGCTGAAGTAAAAGAAAATGCTAAATTAGAAGTGAAAAATTTAAGGAATAAATTATTTAGCATGATCGATAAATCTGTTAAAAAGGGAGTTATTCATAAAAATAATGCTGCCCGCAGAAAATCAGCAATCAGTTCAATTTCAAATCAACTTTGATATTAATATTCGACATCATAAAAATGTCGAATATTAATGTTTTTAATTAGTTCCTCTAAAGAATAAAGAATCAGTCGTAAACTTATCAACATACTTTTTTATAAATGAATAAAATTTTTTTAAATAACATTGGTGATTTGGCTGAAGCACAACGCGCAAGTTTTTATCAATTTTTATCTAATGGAATTACAGAAGAATTAGAAAATTTTCCTAACCCGTTTAATTCAAAAATTAAAATCGCAGGGAAAAAAAGGGTGCCCTGTTTAATTTATTTATATACAAATCAATTAAAATTAAAAGGACCTAATTATAATGTTGCCACATGTTTAAAACGTGATATGAGTTATACAATTCAATTATATATTTCAAGTGAATATTCATATCCATTAGAAACAAAAAAAGATATTAAAATTAAAAATTTACCTTCTAAAATTGATGAAAAAGGTAAAAATATCCGTGTAAAACAAGATATTTTTTTTGGAGAAATTCCATTAATGACCGAAGAGGGGACATTTGTAATTAGCGGATGTGAACGTATAATTATTAGTCAAATAATTAGATCACCAGGAATTTATTTCCGCAAAGAATTTGGAACAAATAGAAAAATTAATTATACAGCAACCATTATTTCCAATAAAGGGCCATGGACAAAAATTATTTTAGATCAAAAACCAATTGATAAAAAAGAGCCAAATAAAGAACTTACGGATAGAATTTATATCAAGCTTAATGATTTTCGAGGTACAGGTTTAAACTCAAAAAAAACTAAAAAAACAGATTTAGATAGTGATAAATTATTTCTTTTTGACTTAATTTCACACTTTGGGTTAAATTTTCAAGAAATTACAGATACTTTAAAATATCCTTTACATTTACCAAGTCAACAATATTTGGCGGATATGAATGAAGGTGATTCTATTTTAAACAGGAAAAAACTTAATCAATATAAAGAAGAAATTAATTCTCGTATTAAAACATTTTTAATGAATCAACGTTCAGGATGTTTTTCAATCGGAGAAATTGGTAGATATAAAATCAATAAAAAGTTAGGTTTAAATTTACCAAAAGATATTACTTATTTAACAGGGCATGATTTTATCGGTATTATAGATGGATTAATTGAATTAAAGTACTATGATAGACCAAGCGATGACATTGATGATATTAAAAATAAACAAATTCGTTGCGTCGGAGAATTACTTCAAAATCAAGTACGAGTAGGTCTTTATAGATTAACGAAAAGTTTAATCGATGAATCAACAGTAACAAATACAAATAAACTAAATTTTGATTTAGAAAGTTATTCAAATCCTGAAGATTGGATTATTGACCCAAGGCCCTTAACAAGTTCATTACGCGAATTTTTTAAAACAAGTCAACTTTCCCAGTTTATGGATCAAATTAATCCATTAGCCGAGATGACTCATAAACGAAGAATTAGTGTTTTTGGACCAAATGGTTTAAAACGAGATCATATTAGTTCAGTAATTAGAGATATTCACCCTAGTCAATATGGTAGACTATGTCCAATTGAAACACCTGAAGGTTTAAATGCAGGTTTAATTACTTCGATGGCTATGTTTGGTCGTATAGGGTCATTAGGATCTATTGAAACACCTTATTTTTTTATGAAAAATGCGCATGTTTATGCGGATAAAAAAACAATCTTTTTAAACCCTGACCAAGAATCTCAAACACGTGTTGCGTTTTGTGATGTTGAATTAAATAATTTACAAAATATTAAACAAAGTTATTTATCTGTAAAAGAAAATTATCTATTCTCGGTTAAAAAAACAAATGATGTAAATTTCATAACTACTTCACCATTACAAGTCGTTTCATTAGCAACTGCCTTAATTCCATTCTTAGAACACGATGATGCGAATAGGGCATTAATGGGATCAAATATGCAAAGACAAGCGGTACCCTTATTGTATTCGCAGAAACCTATCATAGGGACTGGCCTAGAATCTGCGGCAATATTAGATTCAAATATGATAATAAAAAATTATTCGGAAGGAATTGTTGAATTTGCATCATCTGAGCGAATTGTTATTAAAGATTTAAAAAACCAAAAAATTACTTACTACTTAAATAAGTATCAGCGTTCGAATCAAGAAACTTGTATCAATCAAAGACCGATTGTTTGGCCAGGAGAAAAAGTATTTTCAGGACAAATTATTGCAGATGGTCCAAGTACAAACGATGGGGAATTATCCTTAGGAAAAAATTTAACCATCGCGTACATGCCATGGGAAGGTTACAATTATGAAGACGCTATTGTTATAAATGAAAAACTAATTGTTGATGATTATTTAACATCTGTACATATTGAAGAGCATGAAACAAATTTAACCTATTCAGTCAGTGGAAGTGAAAAATTAACAAAAAATTTACCTCATCTTACAGGTTTTATAAGACGACATTTAGACGAAAATGGAGTAGTTAAAATTGGTTCATATGTTAAAGAACATGATATTTTAATTGGAAAGTTAACTCCGTGTGAAGAAGATCCTTCACCAGAGGCAAAATTATTAAGAGCTTTATATAACTTAAAAGATAAAAATTATCGCGATACGTCTTTAAGAACTCCCCATGGTACAGAAGGAAGAGTAATTGATGTTCGTATTATGTCAACCACATCTTTAAATAAAGAAGACAGTCTTGCAACAGCCTGTCAAATTTTTAGAATTTATATTGCTCAAATTCGAAAAATTCGAATTGGGGACAAACTAGCAGGACGTCATGGAAACAAAGGAATTATTTCCCGTGTTCTACCAAGTCAAGACATGCCTTATTTACCTGACGGTACACCTATTGATATTATTTTTAACCCTTTAGGAGTTCCATCAAGAATGAATGTTGGTCAAGTATTTGAATGCTTATTAGGATTAGCTGGTTCAAAACTGGGAACACGATTCAAAGTTTCACCATTTGATGAAGTATATGGTCATGAAGCTTCACGTATCTTAACAAATCAAAAATTAAAAGAAGCAGCGATTAAAACAAATTGCAATTGGTTATTTAATCCTTATCACCCCGGAAAAATTCTATTAAGAGATGGACGTACAGGAGAATATTTTGATAATCCGATTACAGTTGGGAAAACCTATATCTTAAAATTAATTCATTTAGTTGAAGATAAAATTCATGCACGTGCTACTGGACCGTACTCAATGATTACGGAGCAGCCATTAGCTGGAAAATCTCAAAAAGGAGGCCAAAGATTTGGAGAAATGGAAGTTTGGGCTCTTGAAGCTTATGGATGTTCAAATACATTGCAAGAATTATTAACAATTAAATCAGATGATATTGATGGTCGAAATGATATTTATGAATCAATTTTAATAAGAAAAGAAGTTGATAAACCAAAGCCTTCGATTCCAGACTCTTTCTTAGCTCTGGTTAGAGAATTAAATGCATTAGGGTTAGATTTTTCAATGAGAAAATTTGAAAATGGTTTTAATTCAACAACAAATATGTACGATAGTGAGCGTGATATTTTTATTGAGTTAGAAAATCGTTTAATGTTACGTGCCTTACTTTCACGTAAAAAAACTGAGCAGTTTGCAAAATATACATCAGGTATTGATGAAAATAATTTACTTGAAAGTACAAAGTTTAACGAACAGAAAAAATTATTAGAAAAATTAGAGGACAGTGACTTATTTAAATAAAAACAGTTTCGAAAAAAACTTAATCATCTAGAATTTTTATGAAAACAAAAGAAGATATTTTGCAACTAGAAAAAACCTTGTCAAAATTAGAAAATTTAAATTCCTCATTTGATTATTTAAGACTGAATTTAGCTTCACCCAAAAGAATAAAAAGTTGGTCTGAACGAATTTTACCAGATGGTGAAGTAGTAGGAGAAGTTGTTAAAGCTGAAACCATCAATTTCCGTACGCATCAACCAGAAATTAATGGGTTATTCTGTGAAAAAATTTTTGGCCCAATTCAGAATTGGAAGTGTAAATGCGGAAAATACAATGGATTTGTCCTTGATAAAATTTGTGATGAATGTAAAGTAGAAATAATTGAAGCACGTGTACGAAGATATCGAATGGGGTTCATTGATTTAACATGCCCTGTTACTCATTTATGGTACTTAAAAGGAATACCAAGTTATTTATGTGTTCTGTTACGTGTCTATGAAAGTAGCTTAACTGTAGATAATCTTGAGGGCATTATTTATATGCGTGAAGGCGAATTACCAATAACTAAAGAACACGGCTTATATCCTTTTTTAAGAACTCAAAATAATGAAAATGAATTAAATAAATTTTTTGACACTTCAAAAAATGAAAATAAAGTTAATCAAGTTAAAGGAACACAAACACAAATTATCAAATCTTTAAAATGTAAAAAAAGATTGGGATCAGAAATAATAAAAGCAGCTTTAGAAAATATTAATTTAAAAAAAGAAATTAAAAAAGCACGTAGTTTAATTGATGAATTATCACTAGTAACATTAACTAAAGAGTATTTACCGGATAAAAATAAAGTCCGTCAAATTAGAATTTTAGAAAGTTTTTTAGCAACTAGAACAAACCCAAGTTGGATGGTATTAACTACTTTACCGGTTTTACCACCAAATTTAAGACCACTTTTAGAATTAGAAAATGGAAGACTGATTGCAGCTGATGTAAATGAAATTTACCGACTAATTATTACTCGAAATCAAAGACTTTTTGATTTTATGTATCATTTTGTAGCACCAGATTTAATTACCGTTCATAGTCGACGACTATTACAAGAAAGTATTGATTCACTTATTGATAATGCAAAATTAAAAAAAGATAAAAAATTCTGTTTAAATAATAAACCGTTAAAAAGTTTAACAGAAATTTTAGAAGGTAAACAAGGACGTTTCAGACAATCCTTATTAGGAAAACGTGTTGATTATTCAGGACGTTCGGTAATTGTAGTTGGACCAAATTTAAGGCTAAATCAATGCGGTTTACCATATGAAATGGCAACTGAACTATTCCAACCTTTTTTAATTAATGAATTATTAAAAACAAAAATAAAAGTTCCAAGTCACAATACAAAATTAGCTCATATAATTATCAAAAAAAATAAACCCTTTATTTGGACACTATTAACAAAATTAACAAAAAAATACGCTGTAATTTTAAATCGAGCTCCTACCTTACATAGATTTGGTATTCAAGCTTTTGATCCTGTAATGGTCTTAGGGCAAGCAATTCATTTACATCCTTTAGTTTGTACAGGTTTTAATGCTGATTTTGATGGAGATCAAATGGCAGTTCATTTACCTTTATACGAAGCAAGTCAACTTGAAGCGAGAACAATGATGCGCCCTTCTTATAACGTTATTTCTCCATCAAATGGAGATGTTATTTTAAAACCAACACAAGATATGGTTATTGGATGTTATTATTTAACGTTAATGATTTCTAAGAAAAAATCTCTTTTACAAAAATGGTTTGCGAATGAACGTGATGCGTTATTAGCATTTTATGATAAAAAGCTAACATTACACACCCCAATTTTAGTGAGATACACGTTAAATGATTTTAGAATTGAAGTAATAAATAAAAAATTAAAATTTATTGATACTACAAGCTATTTAAATATTAATGAGCATGAAGTTAAAGTCCATAGGATTTTTCAATTAGGAAATTCAATTCAAAAATACTATTTATTAACAAATATTGGAATAGTCATAGCTAGATACATTAACAAAAATGAATATATCTTAACTGATTTATTCTTAGAAACTACAGCCGGACGATTAATTTTTAGTCTTAACTTTAAAGAATCAATTCAAGAATAATTTAAATTATGCTTATCACTAAAACAGTTACCAAAAAGATTTTAGAAACGATTGTTCATGAAACTTTTTCAAAATTTGGAGCTGTTTCTTCATCTTCATTGTTAGATTCCTTAAAGTTACTTGGATTCTATTATGCAACAAATGCGGGAATCTCAATTAATATTGAAGATTTAAAAACACCCGATGAAAAACGAAAATTTATTCAAACTGCAAACGATGAAATTGATTTTGTAAGTGAACAATGGCAACAGGGCTTTGTTTCTGATACTGAACGTTTTCAAAGTATTATTGATAGTTGGAACATAGCAACAGAATCCTTGAAAAATCGAATTGTTGATTACTATCAAACTTTTGATCCAGCCAATAATTTATATATTATGGCATTTTCAGGCGCTCGTGGAAATATGTCGCAAGTACGACAACTTGTTGGTCTACGAGGATTAATGTCAGATCAAGAAGGTCGAATCATTGATTTACCTATTCAAGCAAATTTTCGTGAAGGATTAAGTTCAATTGATTATATTATTTCATCATATGGAGCAAGAAAAGGTATCGTAGATACGGCTTTAAAAACAGCTGATTCAGGTTATTTAACAAGAAGACTTATCTATGTTGCCCAAGATTTAATTATCAGAGAAAACGATTGTAATACAAAACAAGGGGTGATTATCCTCTTAAACAAAAATACAAACGTTAAAAATATTATTGGACGAACTTTAATTAGTGTTAAAAATAGAAAACCCCCATATCGTTCAATTTATGAAGGTGATAATATTTTAGATAATGAAACATTAACTACCTTAAAGGATGTTGCTCCTATAAGTCTTAACATTCGTTCAGCATTAACGTGCCAAGCTAATGGGTCCGTGTGTCAAAAATGCTATGGTTGGGATTTAGCTCATAAAAAATCAATAGCATTAGGTGAAGCTGTTGGTATTATTGCGGCGCAATCGATTGGGGAGCCGGGTACGCAATTAACAATGCGAACATTCCACACAGGTGGTATCTTTACTGGAGAAACATTAAAACAAGTAATAGCTCCATTTTCTGGAAAATTAATTTTACCTGAAGTATTAAAAACTGTTTTATATCGAACAAACCACGGGACAATCGTTTTAAAATTAATGCAAGAAACTAATCTTACTTTAATTAATTGGAAAGGTGTAAAAAAAGAAATATTTTTAGATATTGGATCATATTTATATGTTAAAAATTCTTCTTTCATAAAAGAAAATGAATTAATTGCAGAGTATTCCACACAATCAATTATTCCAGGACAACGTAAATTAAAACCTATTTCAACAATGCTAAGTGGAGAAATTAGATTTGAAAATTTATTTGTTAGAAAAATGCTTCGAGATCAACGAAAGGTTAAAGTAAATCAAGATGATGGTGTATTATGGATTGCATCTGGAAAAATTTTCCCTTTACCAAAAGAAGCAAATTATTTATTTCCAAAATATCTTAAAAAAACACATCCTTTAGCTTCATTAAAATTGATTAGTCCTGTCAATGGAATTATCGAACAACAAAATAATACCATTTCAATTAATAAACAAATCGTTATAGATTTAGCAACATTTTCAAAAAATATACCGAATTGTAAAATAAAATTTTCCTTATTGGTTAAAAATTATCAATATATTGATAGAGGAACAATTCTGGGGTATCTTGAAATTTACCCGACCATGGAAGGAGAAGTTCATGCTATTAAAGAAAAAATAGCAAAAAATATTAAAACCATTTTCTTAATAACAGATTCGGATGTTTGGAAAGTAACGTCTGATCAATTAGCTGATTTTAGTTTTTTCAATCAAAAAAAAAGTGTAGTTCGTTCCGGTAATACTCTTAATTCGAATTCAACTTTTAGTAAATCAGGTTTCTTTTTAAAGAAAGATGGTTTCAAAATGATTTTTCAAAACGCTACCCCAATTTTTTTAAGTCGTGGAACGATCTTGAATTATAAGCAAGGTGATTTTATTTTTGAAAATAAAATTTTAGCTTCATTAGTTAATTACACACAACAAACTGAAGATATTGTTCAAGGTTTACCTAAAATTGAAGAATTAATTGAAGCTCGTCGTCCTAAAATTAAATCGTATTTAGCTACTAAACCTGGAATACTGTTAAAGGCTCGTTCTGCTGAAAATATTAATCGTTCGATTGATTCCGAAATTTTCATTTGTGACTATCATTTGAAAACAAAAAAAGAAAAAGAAGAACAAAAAATATTAAAACGAGAGAAACAAATTTTACATGTTTTACATAGTTCACTAGAAAAGGAAAATTTAATTGTTTGGAATAAAAAATTATTCAAACGTTTAAATATTGCGAATATTTTTTCTTTAACTGACGTGAAAGATAAACAGCTTTTTGCTTCAGAGTACCTGATGAAATTAAACGATAAAGCAAATACATTAGTGAAAATGGTTCAGCATGATTTAGGATCAACAAATAACAATATACTTTATGACTATAAAAATGGCTCATTAAATGAATGGAGATATTTAAATAAGAATAGAACTATATTTGTTAATCAAGTAAAAAAATTAACAGATAAAGAATACTTTGCCTTTCCATTAGATGACCAAAATTTTGTTTTTTTAGAATATGTGAATCCTATAACAAAATATGAATTACCAATTAGTTCAAGTACTTTAATTGAACCGGGTAGCTTTGTCGATATTGGTGAACCTTTAAGTGAAGGAATTGTTGATATTCATGACTTATTACATATTCTTTTTGAATATCATTCGGAACTTGATGAATTAAAAGAAGGGGTTAGAAAAGCATTAACTAAATTCCAATTACTTTTAGTAAATAGTATTCAAGCGATTTATCAATCGCAAGGTGTAAATATTTCAAGTAAGCACATTGAAATTATTGTTCGTCAAATGACTTCCAAAGTTTTAATAAAAGAAAGTGGAGATACACCACTAATTCCTGGAGAATTAATACGCCTGTCATTAATGAATGAAATTCATGATGCTTTAAACATAAATAATGAAAATTTTTATATGAAAACTCCAAAATATGAGCCAATTTTAATGTCAACAACAAATTCCTCATTAAATAAAGATGGGTTTTTATCAGCAGCCGGTTTCCAAGAAACAAAACGTATGTTATCAAAAGCTGCGATTGAAGGCTCAACAGATTGGTTAAGGGGGTTGAAAGAGTGTGTTATTATTGGTAGGCTAATACCAGCAGGCTCTGCTTTTTTAAATTATAAGAGTTATTTGGATAACATTTATTTATTTAAAAATAAACAAACTATATAGTTAAATTAAACTTAAAAAAATAATAAATTACAATAATAAATGAGTGATACAATTGACAAAAAAGAAATTGCAAAACAATATGTAAAAGCTTCAGTACATTACGGACATCCGCCAAAAGAATGGAATCCAAAAATGGCACCCTACATTCTTTATGCAAAATATGGGTATCATATTTTTGATTTAGTAAAAACATCAAAGTTATTACGATTAGCCGGTAATGTTCTACAAAAAAAGGCTGAGAAAGGTGGAAAATTCTTATTTGTTGGAACAAACAAATTATCTTCTTCAATTGTCGCAAAACAAGCTTTACGAGCAAATAGTTATTATATTAATTACAGATGGTTAGGAGGTATGTTGACAAATTGGTCAACAATTCAAAAACGTATTTCAAGATTAAAAGAACTTGAAGAACAAGAAATTAATGGAACACTAGAAAAATTATCAAAAAAAGAATATAGTGGTGTCAGTAAAGAACTGGATAAATTAAAAAAATTATTTGTTGGGATAAAGGATATGACTGCTCTTCCGGATGCAGTTATCTTTACAAATCAATTAAAGGATACATTAGCTATTCAAGAATGTCTACGTTTGGGAATTCCTACTATTTGTATTGTTGATACAAACTGTAACCCAGACATGATTCCATATCCAATACCAGCTAATGATGATTCAAGTTCATCAATTAATTTCATCTTAAACTATTTAGTGAATAGAATTTTAGCTGGTCAAACTCCTGAAGAAGGTTCATAAAAATTTGTGAATCCTTCTTTATACTATGAAATGTGTTTATTCTTTTATATATTAGTTAATGAACTTTAACAATTTATTGTGTAAAGATCTTAAAATTAACAAATTCATATATATATATGCATAGCTTCCTTTTATCAAAAATCGAAGTTGGATCTCATTTATATGTAAACTTCTCTGATAGTTTACATTTACATGGAGAAACAATTCTTGTTTCAACTCTTGTTGTAACAGCCATATGTTTGTTCTTAATTTTAGGAACAAGAGATTTAAATAAAGTACCTGGTGATTCTCAAAATATCCTAGAGGTAATTTATGATTTAGTGAAGAGTATTGCTGTTACACAAATGGGACCTTCTTACTACTCTCAATTTTTACCATTTGTTGCTACTATTTTCTTATTTGTATTAGGTTCAAATGTAGCAGGAGCGTTAATTCCATGGAAATTAATTGAAATTCCATCTGGAGAATTAGCTGCGCCAACAAATGATATTAATACAACAGCATGTTTAGCAATTTTAACTTCAATCGCATACTTCTTTGCAGGGTTAAAAATTAAAGGACTTGGTTTCTTCAAAAGATACATCAAGCCTGCGATTTTTTTCCTTCCATTAAATATTGTTGAAGATTTTTCTAAACCTTTATCATTAAATTTCCGATTATTTGGGAACGTAGTTGCTGATGAATTAACTGTAGCCGTTATCTGTTCATTAGTGCCGATTTTAATTCCACTTCCAGTTATGATGTTAGGGCTTTTTGCAAGTTGTCTTCAAGCTTTAATTTTTGCTACTTTAGCAGCAGCATACATCGGCGAAGTGATCGAATAAAATATCAAAATGAAATTTGTTAATTCTTTGAAATATATTTTTTTCAAAATTTTTATCTTATGGTAGACTCTATTGTATCTGCTGCTTCTGTTATTGCTGCTGCTATCGCTGTTGGTTTCGCTGGTGTTGGACCTGGTATTGGTCAAGGAAACGCTGCTGGTCAAGCTGTTGAAGGTATTGCTCGTCAACCTGAAGCTGAAGGAAAAATTAGAGGGACTCTTTTATTATCTTTAGCATTCATGGAATCTTTGACTATTTATGGTTTAGTAGTTGCACTTTCTGTATTATTTGCAAATCCTTTCTTAGGATAAAAAAATTGAGGTTTGGCATTAAGTTGCCAGACCTTATCTAATTTTATTTAAAAGAAAAATTATTATCAACTATGAACTTTCCAAATACATTGATTCTTAATGGTGGTTTGTTTGACTTCGACTTAACTTTTGTGGTCCAAGCAATTTTATTCACTATTTTAGCATTAGTTACAACTAATGTTTTTCTTTCCCCAATTTCCAAACAACTTGATGAACGTTCAGAGTTTATTAATTATACGTTACGTAAAGCAACAATTTTATTAACATTTGGTTATGAAAAATTAACTGATTGTGTTGGTTTATTAACAGAAGAAATTGGAGAAATGAATCGCCAAATGAAAATTACGAAAGAATATACGAATTCAAATTTTGAAGCTGAAGTTCTCGAAGCACAAAATGCAAATTCAAAAATTTTAAGTAAATTAAAAGGTGATTTATCAATTAAATCTGCTTATATTTTTTCAACTATAACAAAGGATTTAATGTCTTTAACAGATGAATTTTTTGTTAAAAAATTCCAATCTTAATTGTAACTATATTATTTAACTGAATTTATTTATCATATTTATGGATTTCAACTTTTTCTCGTTTTTATTAAACAATGAAGAAGCAGAAGCTTTATTTCAATTAAATACGAATTTCCTAGAAACAAATGTTATCAACATTGGGTTATTAGTAGGAATTTTAATTTACGCTAATAAAACATCATTTAGTGTTGGGTTAGAAAACCGTCAAAAAGAAATTATTCAAACAATTGAAAATGCTCAAAAAGATGTCGTAAACGCATCGAACTATTATTATCTTGCTGAAAAAGGTTTCACACAAAGTTTGTTCTGGTTACAATCTTGGAAAAACCTTTATGAAAAAGATAAAGTAGAGATTGTTGAAACTAAGTATAAATTAGTAAAAAACGGTTTAACAAATACGTTTTCAACAACTGAAGAGCTAATTAAGAATTTTGAAAATAAAGCTTTTGTTTCATTACAGCGTTACATGGTTTTAATTACAGCTAGTCGAATTTTAAGAAAATTTTTATTCTTATCTGAGGCTGAACAAGCAAACCTAATTGATGTAACTATTTCAAAACTAGGAGGATTTAAGAAATGAGCGTAGCTAAAAAAGTAGTTATATCATATGCCAAATCATTATTCCAAAATGTAAATGCATCAAAATCTTCAGAAGGCTTATTTGAAGTTTCAAATATTACCTCTTCACAACCAAACACGTTTGTTCCAAATGTTTATATTATTGCTGAAGAATTATTATTAATGAAGTCCATTTTAAATTCTTCAAAAAAGCTGGGAAGTTTCTTTAAGAACCCAACTTACGGAGAATCACAAAAATTAGAAGTTCTTTTGAATATTTTTCCAGGTTTAACATTAACAACAAAATCTTTCTTAAAAGTATTGACAGAAAGATCTCACTTATCTTTAATTCCAGATGTAAGTGATGAATTTACTCGTTTACTTTTAAAATTTAAGAACACAAGCAATGTAAAACTTATTGTTGCAAGTGTTTTACAAGATAAATCAGGATCTAAATTATTAGAATCTTTAAAAGAACTAACTGGTTCTCCTGAAATTGTCTTAAATGTATCGTATAACCCAAAATTATTAGGTGGGTTAGTAGTTGAATATAATTCTTCAGCTGTTGATGCAAGTATCTTAAAAGAATTCAGTTTATTTTTTAACGATATTTAATAATTACTAAATTTTAGTAACTAAGCTTTGCTTCAAACTTTCACAAATAACAATTAAACTTTAATTAAATATTACAATACTATGAGAAATGTAAGCCAATTAACTAATTTTGTTGAAAATAAGTTAAATGAATATACTGAAACAACAACAAGAACAGCTGATGTTGGGATTGTTTTACAAGTTGGGGATGGTATCGCACGTATTTTCGGTTTAGAAAATGTAGCATGTGGAGAACTTTTAGAATTTGACGAAGGGACTATTGGAATTGCATTAAACCTTGAAACAAGTAACGTTGGTGCAGTATTAATGGGAACTGGGCGTAACATTAAACAAGGAAGTAGTGTGCGTGCAACAGGAAAAATTTCTCAAATTAACGTTGGAGAGGACTTATTAGGACGTGTTGTTGATGGATTAGTTGTACCTATCGATGGAAAAGGAACAATTACAACAACAGATTCACGTTTAATTGAGTCACCAGCTCCTGGAATCATTGGGAGAGAATCAGTTTCAGAACCAATGCAAACTGGAATTGTTTCAATTGACGCGATGATCCCGATTGGGCGTGGACAACGTGAATTAATTATTGGAGACAGACAAACAGGAAAAACTTCAATTGCATTAGATACAATTATTAACCAAAAATCGGAAAACGTTGTTTGTGTATACGCAGCAATTGGTCAAAAAGCATCAACAGTTGCACAAGCTGTAGCTACCTTAGAAGAAAATGGAGCATTAGGATACACAGTTATCGTTGCTGCAAACGCAAGTGACCCGGCAACTTTACAATACTTAGCACCTTATACTGCAGCAAGTATCGCAGAATACTTTATGTACAAAGGAAGAGCTACATTAGTAATTTATGACGATTTAACAAAACAAGCGCAAGCTTACCGTCAAATGTCATTATTATTACGTCGTCCACCAGGTCGTGAAGCTTATCCAGGAGACGTTTTCTACTTACACTCTCGTTTATTAGAAAGAGCAGCTAAATTAAGTCAAGATTTAGGTAGTGGAAGTATGACAGCATTACCAATTATTGAAACAGAAGCTGGTGATGTTTCAGCATACATTCCTACAAACGTAATTTCAATTACAGATGGGCAAATTTTCTTATCGAATGATTTATTCAACTCAGGAATTAAACCGGCAATTGATGTTGGTATCTCTGTATCCCGTGTAGGATCATCTGCACAAATTAAAGCAATGAAACAAGTTGCTGGTAAATTAAAGTTAGAATTAGCTCAGTTTGCTGAACTTGAAGCATTCTCACAATTTGCATCTGATTTAGATAAAGCTACGTTAGCTCAACTAGCTCGTGGACAAAGATTACGTGAATTATTAAAACAACCTGCAAGTTCTCCTAAGAGTGTTGAACAACAAGTAGCAATTATTTACGCTGGAACAAATGGTTTCTTAGATGAACTTGATGTTACTCAAGTACCTGCATTTGTTAATGAATTAGAAGACTACATTATTAATAAAGACACTAAATTCTTCGATGCAGTTAAAGCATCTAAGAAAATGGATGAAGCAGCAGAAGGATACTTAAAAGAAGCAATTGCTAAAACTTTAGAAAGCATTAAAAACTAAAAATTTTGGTTAAGTAGAAGAAAACTTCTACTTAACCAAAATTGTTAAGTTTTTGACTAAAAATTTTTTTTTACTTTCTCACTAAAAAATTAAAATAAAAAATGTTTGCTTTTTCTAATAAATTTTTATTTTGACTCAGTAAATACATTTATCTAATTTTTAATTCGGGATAGTAGGATTCGAACCTACGACTTTCTGCTCCCAAAGCAGACACGCTACCAAGCTGCGTTATATCCCGTGAATAACATATACATACATATAGTTATATAAAATCTTAATTTCTTCGTCAATACTTTTCTAAGAATAAATTATGTATTGCAGAATAAAAATTTTATTGTTACCGTATATATGTAAAAAACGAGTGAATTAAATGACGGATACTAACTATCAATGTACTAAAATATAATGGCATTTCTTAAAAGATGGAAGGAAAATTGGGAACTTAAATCATTAACGCAAGATGAATTATTTAATGTTATTGTTTAAATTGTAACAAAACAATTAGATGAAGTTGAAAAAGATGAAGTTGCGTTAGAAGCAAACTTAGTTATCGATTATGAAGCTGACTCAGTTGATGTTGTTGCAATGTTACTATATCTTGAAGATATGTTTAAAAATGCTTCAGAAACAACACGTACAGTTGTTCCTACTGATAAGTTAGGTCAAATCGTCCTTGTCGAAGATATTTTAGATATCATCTATGAAGTTTTATTAGGAATTGAAGGTAAAATGGAAAGCTTTGTTGCAATTAAACCAGATTTTGACGCTTTAGATAAGCGTCAAAAAATGGGTGAACTTTATCCAAAAGAATAATTAAGTCAATAAGACTTAATTATTTTTTTTTTAATAAATTTTATTTAATGTCAACGCCAGCTCCAGAAGCTTCAAGCTCTTTTTTAATGTTTTCACTTTCTTCTTTAGTAGCAGCTTCTTTTACAACTTTTGGTACATTATCAACAACTTCTTTTGCTTCTTTTAATCCTAAACCAGTTAAGTTTCTAACAATTTTTAAGATAGCAATTTTCTTATCAGCAGGAACTGAAGTTAATGTTACATCAAATTCATCCTTATCGTCTGCCCCACCTTCGTCTCCGCCTGCAGGAGCCGCAACTGCTGCTGCAGCAACAGATACAGATGTATCAACACCAAAAACGTTTTCAATTTCTGTAACTAATTCAGAAGCTTCTAATAATGTTAAAGTCTTTAATTGTTCAATAATATTTGTTAATTTTTCGCTCATGTTAAATTCAATGATTGTTAATTACTAATAAGTTATGCATCAAAAAAATTTTGAAAGTGTAAAATAAAGAAATCTATTTTATCTTTTATACAAGTATAAGTATATCGTAAAACCTAAAATTTTTTCAAGTATTTTAAACTTTACGGAAACTATTTAGTTCAACTTTAACAGATGGACTCATTGTTGTACAAATATTAAACGACTTGAAATAACGTCCTTTTACACCTGAAGGTTTATTTTTCTCAATTGATTCAAAAACTGCGGCTAAATTTTCTAATAATTGTTCTTCAGAAAAATCAGCTTTTCCAAAATTTAAATGAACAATGCCAGTCTTATCAGCACGATATTCTAATTTACCTTTCTTAAACTCTTCAATCGTTTCTTTCAGATTTGTTGTT
>MDTE01130327.1_pt1 | contig 17843 bp, 19 predicted proteins | sample 811231 | NCBI WGS metagenome assembly MDTE01 (sample SAMN05326651, study PRJNA326480) | marine metagenome | isolation source: seawater | place: Indian Ocean: Red Sea | collected 2010 | reverse complement strand
ATTAATTTTATTAATCTAAAGCAACTAAATAATGCTTAAAAAGATAGTCATAAAAGGTGCAAAAGAGCACAATTTAAAGAACATATCATTAGAAATTCCAAAGGATAAATTTATTGTTATAACTGGGCTTTCTGGTTCAGGAAAATCCTCTTTAGCATTTGATACGATATATGCTGAAGGTCAAAGGCGATATGTTGAAAGCCTATCGGCATATGCCAGACAGTTTCTAGATAAAATGAAAAAACCAAATGTAGACCTTATCGAAGGTTTAAGTCCAGCTATATCAATTGAACAAAAAAATACATCTAAAAATCCCAGGTCAACAGTTGCTACAGTAACTGAAATCTATGACTATATGAGGGTACTTTACGCGAGAGCTGGAATACCTTATTCACCTTTCACTGGAAAGCCAATAGAATCCCAAACAGTAAGTCAAATAGTAGATAGAATAAAACAACTTCCTAAAAAATCTACAATTTATCTATATTCACCTGTTGTTAGAGGAAGAAAAGGCGAATATAAAAAAGAAATTTTAGCATTTAAAAAAAGAGGTTTTAGAAAAATTCAAATTGATAATAAAATTTATGAAATTGATAAAGTTCCTGACTTAAATAAAAAAATAAAACATGATATTTCTATTCTTGTAGATAGAATCACAATTAATTCTGCAATTGGAAATAGATTGGCTGAATCAGTTGAAAGCGCTATTAATTTATCTAATGGTCTATTATATGTTGAATATGAAGACGAAACACTTCCAAAAAAATATAGAAAACTTGAAAAGATAATTTTTTCAACAAAATTTGCTTGTCCTGTTAGTGGATTTACAATTGAAGAAATCGAACCTAGATTATTTTCTTTCAACAGTCCTTATGGTGCTTGTGAAGAATGTGAAGGTATTGGTATAAAATTAAATGTTGATCCAAAGCTAGTTGTTTCTGATGAAAAAAAAACAATTTCTGAAGGAGCAATCGTTCCTTGGGCTAAATCTTCATCTTTATATTATGTACAGACTTTAGCGTCTCTATCAAGACATTATAAATTTTCTTTGGATGAAAAATGGAAAAATCTTTCAAAAAGAATAAAAGATATAATTCTATATGGCTCTGATAATGAGGAAATCAAATTTTCTTATGACGATGGTTACGAAAAATATTCACATAAAAAAATGTTTGAAGGAGTTATAAATAATTTAGAGAGACGTTATCTAGAAACCGATAGTGATTGGATGAGAGAAGAAATATCACAATATCAATCTGATACAAAATGTGAAAAATGTAATGGTTATAGGTTAAAAGATGAAGCCTTATGTGTAAAAATAAAAGATTTAAATATTAGTCAAGTAAGTGAAAAGTCAATAATTGAAGCTAAAAAATGGTTTTTATCCTTAGAAACAAATTTTGATCCAACTAGACTAAAAATTGCACAACATGTATTAAAAGAAATTAATGAAAGATTAGATTTTCTATTAAATGTAGGCTTGGATTACTTAACTTTATCTAGAGAGTCGGGAACTTTATCAGGAGGAGAATCACAAAGAATACGACTGGCTTCACAAATTGGTTCAGGATTAACTGGTGTATTATACGTTTTAGATGAGCCATCAATAGGATTGCATCAAAAAGATAATATTAAATTAATTGATGCTTTAAAAAGATTAAGAGATCTTGGAAATACGGTTATAGTTGTAGAACATGATACTGAAACGATGGAAAATTCAGATCATATAATTGATTTGGGACCTGAAGCTGGAAATAAAGGGGGTAATATTGTCGCTCAAGGGACACGTGATGAAATTAAAAAAAATAACAATAGTATTACCGGAAGATATTTATCTAATAAAAGTTTTATTCAAATTCCAAAAAATAGAAGAGTAGCAAAAAATGGTAAATATTTGGAAATTTTAAATGCATCAGGGAATAACTTAAAAAATGTAAATTTAAAAATACCTCTCGGCACATTTACTTGCGTAACTGGAGTATCGGGAAGTGGTAAATCTACTTTAATACTACAAACATTATTTAACGCACTAAATCTTTATTTAAATAATAATAAATCTAGAAAAATACCTCTTCCTTTTAAAGGAATTAAAGGAATTGAATTAATAGATAAAATAATTGATATTGACCAATCTCCTATAGGAAGAACACCAAGATCTAACCCTGCTACATATACAGGTGTGTTTGGACCAATAAGAGATTGGTTTACGAATTTACCAGAGTCTAAAAGCAGAGGTTATAAAGCTGGCAGATTTTCTTTCAATGTTAAAGGTGGACGTTGTGAAGCTTGTGAAGGCGATGGCGTAATAACATATGAAATGCATTTTCTTCCAGATGTTTATGTTACTTGTGATCAATGTAAAGGTAGTAGATATAACAGAGAAACTCTTGAAATAAAATTCAAAGGTAAAAGTATCTCAGATATTTTAAATATGACAGTTGATGAAGGATGTGAATTTTTTGAAAATATTAATACAATAAGAAGTAAACTTCTAACTCTTAAAAAAGTAGGTTTAGGATATATTAAAATTGGTCAACAGGCTACAACGCTGTCTGGTGGTGAGGCGCAAAGAATAAAATTAGCCAAAGAACTTTCAAAAAGATCAACTGGACGTACTGTTTATATATTAGATGAGCCTACTACTGGATTACATCAACATGATATTAAAAAATTACTAGAAATTCTTCACAATTTTGCAACAAATGGAAACACTGTAATAGTTATTGAACATAATCTTGATGTTATTAAAACAGCAGATCATATAATTGATATAGGTCCTGATGGTGGTATAAAAGGTGGTGAAATCATTGCAGAAGGTAAGCCTGAAGATATAGTTAAAATAAATTCTAGTTATACAGGTAAATTTTTAGCTCCATTATTAATTTCAAAATACAAAAAAATTGCCTAAAATTAAGATTCATTGTATAAAATCCCTATGAGGGGTATTTTACAGTCACTATCTAAAACAATCCATTTTTCATTAGTTTTAACAGTTGTATTGTTTTTGATTCTATATTTTCTAAATGGTGGGTTTGATATTGATACTCTTTTTTGGAGCTGGTTATTTAGATTTATCCATGTTGTAGTTGGAATAATGTGGATAGGTTTGCTGTGGTATTTTAACTTTGTCCAAATTCCAAACATGGCAAAAATTCCAGACGAACAAAAGCCAGCTATTGGTAAAGTTATCGCTCCTGCTGCTTTATTTTGGTTCAGATGGGCTGCTTTATTTACAATTATATCAGGCTTAATCTTGGCGTACATAAATGGTTACATTCATGATGCAATGACTTTAGGGATTACTTCAGGTGGAGGCAAAAGTACAGCAATAGGAATTGGTATGTGGCTAGGATTAATAATGGCGTTTAATGTTTGGTTTGTAATATGGCCTAATCAAAAAAGAGCCTTGGGGATAGTAGAGTCTGATCCTGATACAAAAGCTAAATCAGCAAAAACAGCTATGCTATTTTCAAGAACAAACACTCTACTTTCTTTACCAATGCTACTATCGATGGTAGCAGCTCAAAATTTATATTAATTTTTTTCTTCATCTTTTTTTACTATCGTGTAGTGATTAACGTTTAATTTTACTAAAACAGGATTTGCTATATATATCGAAGAGTAAGTTCCTATAATAACACCTAAAATCATTGCGAAAGAAAATCCTCTTAAAATTTCACCTCCTAAAAAGAAAATTGATAGCAATGCTAATAAGGTAGTAAAAGATGTTAAAATAGTTCTAGATAAAGTTTCATTTATAGATAGGTTTGTTAAATTATTAATATTGATTTCTATATATTTTCTTAAATTATCACGAACTCTATCAAAAATTACGACAGTATCATTCATTGAATATCCAACAATTGTTAATACCGCAGCAACTATAGATAAATTAATTTCTAAAGATAGAAAAGAAAATATACCTAAAGTTATAATTACATCGTGAAATAAAGCTATTATAGCACCTAAGCTAAATTGCCATTCAAATCTAATCCAAATATAGAATAGCATTGCTGCCAAAGATAGCGATATTGCTATAATGCCAGATTTTAAAAGTTCTGAGCTAACTTTTGGTCCAACATTTTCAACTCTTCTAAAATTGATATCCGGAAATGATTTTGAAACTTCATTTTTTAAATTATTTATAAATTCTGGATTATTTAAATTTTGTTTTTGAAATTTAATTATATAATCTTTATCATTTCCAAAATTTTTCACAGTTAGATTTGATAAATTCGATTGATTAAAAACATCGCGTACTTTTGAAACTGAATGGTCTGAAGATTCAAGTCGAATTTCAATTAATGTTCCGCCCTTAAAATCCACACCGTAATTTAACCCTTTAAAGATAAGTAAAAACAAGGATATAATAATTAAAATAAGTGAAAAAACGCCAAAATGTTTATAATATCTATTAAATTGAATTGTATTCATATTATATTAACTTTTCTTTGTCCTTATTTGTTTTTACATAAATTGAACTTAATAACCTTGCAATAAAGTATACAGAAAATAATGTCGTCAATATTCCTATACCTAATGTCACCGAAAATCCTTTGATAGGTCCAGATCCCATAAAAAATAATATAACTGTTGCAATTAAGGTTGTAATGTTAGCGTCAATAATTGCGGTTCTTGACTTAACGTAACCACTATCAAAAGCAATAATTTGGTTTTTTTCTATTTTAATTTCTTCTTTTATCCTCTCAAATATTAATACATTTGCATCTACTGCCATACCGACTGTTAAAATTATTCCAGCAATACCTGGTAAAGTTAGTGTTGCACCTAATAATGTTAGAACACCAATTAATAGTAATAAGTTGGTTATTAAAGCAAAGTTAGCGATAAAACCAAAAATTCTATATTTATAAATCATAAATAATACGACTAAGCTAAAACCAATTATAAGTGACAATATTCCAGCTTTTATTGAGTCTTTTCCTAAGTCTGGACCAACAGTTCTTTCTTCTATAATGTTCATAGGAGCAGGAAGTGCACCGGATCGTAATAATAGAGCTAAATCTGTAGCGCTTTGAAAAGTAAAATTCCCACTAATTTGCCCTGACCCACCCACTATAGGTTCTCTTATTGATGGAGCACTTATAATTTTTCCATCTAAAATTATTGCTAATTGTTTACCTACGTTTTCAGTGGTAGCTTTTCCAAACTTTTTGGCACCTACTCTATCTAATGTAAAAGAAACTATAGTTTCGTTATTTTGCGTATCCATTCTAGGTTTGGCATCAACAAGATTGTCACCATTTAAAATAATTCTTTTGCTTACAAAAGCTTCATCAATTCCATTATCAAAATTTAATAATTCGGTTCCAAAACTATCGTTTTCTGTAGAGGATACCAATTGAAATGTTAAGTTTGCAGTTTTGCCTAATAGTGATTTTATTCTTGAAGGATCATCTAAACCAGGAAGTTCGACTAAAATTCTATTGTTTCCTCTTTTCAAAATATTTGGTTCATTAGTACCTGTTTCATCTACTCTTCTCCTGACTATTTCAACAGCTTGATCTAATGATGATGTATTTAATAGAACAATGCCATAGTCAGATAAATAAATAGAAAAATAATTCTCTTTATTATCAACTATGTACTGATGTGTTTTAAATTTTTCAAAATATGGATTTAATTCATTATCCTTTTTTATAAGTATTTCTTTAACTTTATCAATCAAAGATTTATCAGTCTCAAAATAAATCTTATTTTTTTCTATATATAAATTTCTAACATTAATTGATTTATCGCTAAAATATTTTTTTAGATTAACAAGTTGAGTTTGAAGAGTTTGAGAAATTATGGGCTGATTATCAATTTCTAATAATAAATATGATCCACCTTGTAAATCTAATCCAAGATTTATTTTATTTTTAATAAAATTATCATCGAATCTAAATAAATTGGAAAAAGATAAATATGTAAAAACTATACTAATTAAAATAACAGTTATAATTTTGAGTTTAGAAAAATATAACACTTAAAAATTTAATTATTTTTTTATTTCTTGGCTGTTGACTAGTGCTTGTATGCCTGTAGCTTTAACAACTTCAACTTTAACATTGTCAGATATCAAAACCTCAGCTTTATCTGCATCTATAATTCTTTCAACCGTTCCTACTATACCCCCCGAAGTTATGACTTTGTCTCCTCTCTTTAAATTATCAACCATTATTTTATGATCTTTAACTTTTTTTTGTTGAGGTCTAATTAAGAAAAAATAAAAAATAACGAATATTAATATTAATGGTATAAATTGTGCTATTCCTGAATCCATAAATCTCCTAGTACTGGATTTCTTTATACCAAATAATAGATTTTCTCAACTGCTAATTGGTGAAATTTTCTCCAAATTATTCATATAAGGTCTTAATGAATCTGGAACAATTATACTTCCATCTTCTTGCTGATAATTTTCCATTATAGCAATAAGTGTTCTACCTACAGCTAAACCACTCCCATTTAAAGTTCCTGTAAATACATTTTCGTTTTTAGAGTTTTTATATCTTGAATTCATTCTTCTAGCTTGAAAAGTCCCACATGATGAACAGCTTGAAATTTCCCTATATTTTTTTTCTGATGGAAGCCAAACTTCAATATCATAAGTTTTTTCTGCACTAAAGCCCATATCTCCAGTACATAGTACAATTTTTCTATATGGAAGTTTTAATTTATCTAAAATCATAGATGCGCAATTTGTCATTCTTTCTAATTCATCTAAACATTTTGAATTTTCAACTATACTAACCAATTCAACTTTATAAAATTGATGCTGGCGTATCATTCCTTTAGTGTCTTTGCCATAACTACCAGCCTCTTTTCTAAAACAAGGAGTTGAAGCAACTAGTCTTAATGGTAAATCACTTAACTTGATAATTTTGTTTTTAACTATGTTTGTAAGAATAACTTCTGCTGTTGGTATAAGAAACTTTCTGTCATCATTATCATCTAATTTTATTTCAAATTGATCGTTTTCAAATTTTGGCAATTGTCCAGTTCCATACATTGTGTTTTCAGAGGCCATAAGTGGAGGTGAAATTTCTTTATATCCATTTTCTAATGTGTGAATATCTAACATAAAATTTGATAATGCTCTTTCCATCAATGCCAACTTGTCTTTAACAAAAACAAATCTAGAACCAGTGGTTTTTGTGGCCAAATCAAAATCTAACATTCTTAATTTTTCACCTAGTTCATAATGAGATTTTTCAATAAAATTTTTTGATTTGATATTTCCACTAGTTTTAACAACTGTGTTAGATTTTTCATTATTTCCTTCTGGTACATCTGAATGTGGAATATTTGGAATTGAAGAAAGGATATTATCAATCTTTGATTTTGTTTTAATTTGTTGATCAGATAATTCTTTAATTTTTATTGATATAGCTTTTGATTTTTGAAACATATTTTCATCTTTAGATTTAGATATATCTTTTTTTTGTTTTTCAAGAGTTTCTTTTTCTTGGATAAGTTGTCTATTTTTTTTATCTAATTCAAGAATGTTGTTTATATCAGAAGCATTATTTCTCTTTGATATTTTTTTTTTAAAAATTTCAAAATTGTCTCTAATATATTTTATATCATGCATTTTCTTCTTCTTTCTCTCGTTTTAAATTTTTAGATTCTATTAAGCTTACAGACAATATAGATAATTCGTATAATAATAAAAGAGGTATTGCTAATCCAATTTGAGTGATTGGATCAGGAGGAGTAAGAAGTGCGGCAGCTGCAAAAATAATTACAACAACATATTTTCTTCTTTCCTTCAAAAATTTTGCATCTATAAAACCAATTCTTGCAAGCAAACTTAGTGCTACTGGTAATTGAAAGCTTAATCCAAATGCAAAAATTAATTTCATTACTAATGAAAGATATTCATTAACTTTTGCTTCTAATTGTATCGGTAGATTAGTATTTAACCCCATACTTTCAAAAGAAAGAAAGAATTTAATAGCAAGAGGCATAATTAAATAATATACGAGCATTCCTCCCAATAAAAACAATACAGGTGTTAATATTAAATAAGGCATGATAGCTTTTTTTTCATGTTTATATAACCCTGGTGCAATAAATTTCCATACTTGAATAAGAATGAATGGACTTGTTGCAAAAAATGCTGCAAAAAAAGAAACCTTTAAGTATGTAAGAAATGTCTCTTGTAAAGCTGTAAAAATTAATCTTCTTTGTAATCCATCATCTTTAACTGCATTAGCATAAGGCTCAACTAAGAAACCATAAATATGATCTGAAAAAAAATAACAAATAATAAATAAAATTGCTAAAAAAACTATAGAATGAATAAGTCTTTGTCTTAATTCAGTTAAATGACTTATAAAATTTGTATCTTTATCAGACATCTTTTTTTTCACCTAAATCTTTTTTTTGTTTAGTTTTATTATCTGTGTCTTCATAAATATTTTTAGTTTCTTCTTGTATTGAAGAAACTTCGTTTTGAACACTCGAAACATATCTTTTAACTGAACCTATCCAAGTTCCTACTTTTTTTAACATAATAGGAAAGTCTTTAGGAGCTACAACTATAATAGCTATTGAAACTATGATTAAAATTTCTAACCAGCCAATTTGTGGCATTGAGATTAATTACTATCTTTAGAATCTTTGTTTTCTTCTGAAGAATCTTTGTTTTCTTCTAAAACATCTTTAGGTTGGTTATCTTCAATTGTGTCTGAAGCCATACCTTTTTTAAAACTTTTTATACCTTTGGCTACATCACCCATTAAACTAGAAATTTTACCTCTTCCAAATAAAAGAACGACTAAAATAACAACTATCGCTATTTGCCAAAAACCAATACTCATAAGATATTTATATACTTAATATTTATTTTTTTAAAGGATCTTTTTCGTCAATTTCTTCGTTTGATAAAGTGTCTTCTAGCATTTCATCTATATTGGAATAAATATCTTCCTTTTTTTCATCTTGCTTTTCTTTATAGAATTTTCCTGTTCCAAAAATTGATTTCTCAACAGATGAAGAATCTATTAAACCAGCAGCACCTAATTCATCTACCGTTGGAAGATCAGAAAGTTTTTGTAGATTAAAATGGCTTAAAAAATCATCTGTTGTTACATACTGTATTGGTTTACCAGGGACATCTTTTCGACCACCTGGTTTAACCCAATTTAATTCCATTAATATTTCTAATGTATTGGTGCCAAAAGCTACTCCTCTTATATCTTCAATTTCAGCACGTGTTACAGGTTGATGATAAACAATAATAGATAATGTTTCTATAGCAGCTTTAGACAGTTTTTTTTCTATAGTTTTTTGCTTAGACAATAAGTTAGATAATTTATCAGAGGTTCTAAAAGACCATTTGTTAGATATACAAATCAAATTTATGCCTCTATTTGAATAAAAAAATTGAAGTTTTTTTAATGCTTTTTCAACATTTATTTTTTTTGAAATTTTACTTTCTATTGACTCGACATCTAAAGGTAAATTTGAAGCAAAAAGAATTGCTTCAATTTCTTTTTCTTGATCTGTCACATTAATTTCAGGAAATTTAACTATATTATTTTTTTTTAATTTACTCATTTTTGCGGATATAAATATTCCCAAATATTTTTTCTTGTTTCATTTTTATATCTCCTTCTTTAACTAATTCAAGTGAGCCTGCAAATATTCCTGAGTTTCCAGTTTTTTTTAAATTTTTATTATTTTTATACACTGTAGGTATTAAATCATTAAGATTTTTCCAATCTTTTAATTGATTTTTTAGTTCTTTAATTCTTTTAATTCCTTCCTCCATAGTAAAAACTGGAAGTTTTGGAATATTTATTTTTTGGAAATCTTTCATTGATATAATAGTTGAGTATGTTTTTAGAATATCAAAAAGTTTTAAAGAATGCTGAGAAATATTACTAGTTTGTACTTTTGTATTCATTCCTCTCATAAAAATATCCCTACCTAATCTTTTTCTTTTAAGCATTTGATCTGATAAAAGTCTAATTAATTCTAATTTTTTTAGTTGTAGTTTGAGTCTTTCAGCAATTTCTAAAGTTTTAAATTCTTCTTCTTCATCAAGTGGAAGTAAAAGTTTTGATTTTAAATAGGTTAACCAAGTAGCCATTAATAGATATTCTGATGCTAATTCCAAATTTAAATTAACATTATTTTTAATATAATCATTAAATTGATCTACAAGTTTCGTTATTGATATTTCTTCTATATTAACTTTTTGTGACTTAGCCAAGTCTAATAGCAAACCTAAAGAACCAGAAAAATTATTGAGATCTATTTGAAGTTCTTGAGAATCAATACTTGACATAATTTAATCTAACTTAAAAGTTTATAAAATTCAGATGTTTTTTTAATTATAAAACGATTAGCCTTAGGTGCTATTTTTGCTAATTTTTTCATTTCAATAAGGTTACCATTACAATGCAATACTAAGTTGCATCCAGCATCGTAAGCTTTTTTAACATTCTCATCAAAAGAATATTTTAAAGCGTTCATTGATATATCGTCTGTAATTATCAAATTTTTAAAACCAATATTTTTTCTTATGTATTTAATTCCCGGTTTAGAATGTGATATACAGTAATTTTTATCTAATGATTTAAAAAGAATGTGTCCCGTCATTGCAAATATAGATTTTTTATTTTTAAATACATAAAAATCATTTTTATTTAGATATTCTAATTTGTTGTTAATGTAAGGTAGATTCACATGACTATCTAGCTTTGATAATCCATGACCAGGAATATGTTTTATAACTGTTCCTATTCCATTTTTATGAAATAAATTAATAGTTATATTGCCAATTTTATTAATAATTTCTTTATTAGACGAGTATGCTCTATCGCCAATAACTTTGTTAGTAAAACTCCTTCTTAAATCTAAAACAGGAAGAGTGTTTATATTTATTCCTATTAAATTTAATACATATGATACCTGCTCTAAATAAACTTTATAATATAAATTAAATTTTTTAATATTTTTTTTATATAAGTCACCAAAAAATTTTGCGGAAAAAATAGAATTATCTAATATTTTTTTTAATCTACTTATTCTTCCTCCTTCCTCATCAATTAAAATTGGATAACGAGAATCATTAAATATTTTTTTAATAGATGAAGTAAGTTGTTTTACTTGATTGAGGTTTTTAATATTTCTTTGAAAAAGAATAATACCCCATGGTTTATTTTTTTTAATAAAAGAATATTCATTTTTAGACAATTTTGTACCTTTAATACCGCATATAAAGCATTTTCTTAAATTAATTTTCATTTTTTTAATAAGTCCCAAAAAGAATATTTTTTCTTATTTGTGCTCTCTTCATTATTTAAATATTTAACTATCGTGCCTGTATCGTTAAATATAAATGGTAGTTTAGAATCATATTCAATTATATTTTTATCGATCAAACTTAAATTTCTATATGTTTTTTTTTTATTTTTATCAGAAATATAATATTTGATTGAAACAAATATAAAAATAATAATCACTATAAAAAAAATAAAATATTTAATTTCTTTTAACATTACATTTTTTCTGGAGTTGAAACTCCAATAATATTCATTCCTGATTTTATAACATTTGAAATTGCTTTTAAAAAAATTAATTTATCATCTGTAATTTTTTTTTGATCATTTATGAATCTTTTTTTAGGATTATCTTTGCCTAAATTCCAATATGAGTGAAATAAAGATGCTAATTCATATAAATAAGTTGGTATTCTATGTGGTTCAAGTTTGTTGCTTGATACCTCAATGCATTTTGGCCATTCAGATAATTTTTTTAAAATATTTATTTCATCTTCAGAATAAAGAAAATCATATTTATTAATTATAATATTAGATTTTAAATCTCTATTTAGGTGTCTAAAAACAGAAGCTATTCTTGCATAACAGTATTGAACATAATATAAAGGATTGTCTTTAGATTTTTCAATTACATTATCAAAGTCAAAATCTAATTCTACATCACTGCTTCTATTTAACATAATAAATCGCGTTGCATCCTTTCCTACCTCATTAATCAAATCATCTAAAGTTATATAGTCTCCTTTTCTCTTAGACATTTTGAAAGGTTTTTTATCTTTTATCAATTTAACTAATTGGCTAACTTTGCAAATAAGTTTATCTTTTGAATTTGATAAAGCTTCCACAGAAGATAAAATTCTTTTTATATATCCTGCATGATCCGCTCCCAAGATATTAATCAAATAATCAAAATTTCTATCTAATTTATTTTTATGGTATGCAACATCGCTAGCAAAATAGGTCCAAGCACCATCTGATTTTTGTAATGCTCTATCTTTGTCATCACCAAAATCAGTTGATTTAAAAAGTAACTGTTCTCGTTCTATCCAATTATCGTTATTTCCAACGGCGGGAGCTTTAATTTTACCTTTGTAGACAAATTTATTTTTTTGAAGATAATCAACAACTTTTTCAACTTCTTGATTTAATACTAATTTTTTTTCGCTAATAAAACTATCGTGATTAATACCAAGGCTATTGAGGTTCTTCTTGATCAACTTTAAAGATTCCTTAGTTGATAAAGATGTTAATTTTTCTGAAATATTTTCGAAATTTTCAAAGTCAATTTGTTTATTTGATTTAATAATATTTTTTGCGAAATCAATCAAGTAATCGCCTGGGTATAAATCTACATTATCAAAAGGAAAAGGTTCTTTGAATTTAATTTCTCTAATTCTAAAATAAACAGATTTAGTAAAATTTAAAATCTGATTACCGTAGTCATTTACATAATATTCTTTTGTAACTTTATGTTTATTAAATAATAAAACATTAGCAATTACGTCACCTAAAATAGCTCCTCTACAATGTCCCACATGTAAAGGGCCAGTAGGATTTGCAGACACAAATTCTATTAAAAAATTTTTCTTTTTTTCTTTGTTATTGATTCCGAAAGATTTAGAATTAATAATAATATTCTTAATAAAATTGGTCCAAAAGATTGGTTTGAATTTAATATTAATAAAGCCAGGTTTAACTATCGATATGTTTTCAATTAAACTATCATTTTTTTTTATAATTTCAGCTAAGGATTTTGCTAAGTCTATTGAGGATTTATTATTTATTTTTGATAAAAACATAGCAACATTTGTCGAGATATCAGAATTAAATTCTGATGGAGGTATTTCAGTATTTATTCCATCCAAATTTTCTGGCAAAATTATTTTACCATTTTTTGATAGATCCAATAAAATTTTCTTTATCTTGTCAAGATATTGATCAAAAATATTCATTTAATTTTATTATAAAGATTAATTGCGTATCGATCAGTCATTCCTGATATAAAATCAGAAATTGCCCTATATTTGTCTGTGGATAGTTGATCTTTCAAAATAAATTTTTTTGGGTTTTGTTTTATCTTATTGAATAATTTATTAATAATTGATTTTCCTTTGTTATTTTTTGCTAAAACATTTTTATTATTGTACATATTTTTTTTTAAAAAATATCTTATTTCATTATCCGAATTTTTAATTGTATTAGAAAAATCAACCATTAAAAAACTTGTTTTATTGATGTCCTTTAACGATTTTATATTATTACAAATTAAATTTTTTTTTGTGTTATTTATTAAATCTTTTATCATTAAATCTATCGAATCTCTTATAATTTGATACGTCGCAATTTTATAATTATGTTTATTGATTTTGTTCTTATATTTTTTGTAAATATCTCTAAAGAAATTAATTTCAACCAATTCCTCAAGTTTAAACAGATTTGCATTTATTCCATCCTGGATGTCATGGTTATTATAAGCTATATCATCAGATATTGCTGCAATTTGAGCTTCTAATGGTGGATAAGTATTAAAATTAATCATATTTTTAAACTTTTTAATACCAATCAAACTATCGACTAAACCTAGGTCATCTACAGGTCCATTATGTTTTAATAGACCTTCTAATGTTTCAATTGAAAGATTTAAACCGCTAAATTTTAAATATTTATTTTCTAAAAACATTACAATCCTTAATGTTTGAAGGTTGTGATCAAAACCTCCATGTTCTTGCATCAATTCATTTAGAGATTCCTCTCCTATATGTCCAAATGGTGTATGCCCTAAGTCATGAGCAAGGCTTAAGGTTTCAGATAAGTCCTCATTAAGGCTAAGATATCTGGCTATTGATCTTGCTATTTGAGAAACCTCCAGAGAATGGGTTATTCTAGTTCGATAATGGTCGCCTTCTGTGTTAACAAATACCTGAGTTTTATGCTTTAGTCTTCTAAAAGAAGCGCTGTGTATAATACGATCTTTATCTCTTTGAAAAGATGTTCTGTATTTTGATAAAGATTCCTTAAAAATTCTTCCTTTGCTTTTAAATAGACCAATCTTTGAGTATTTTTTCATCCTTTAAAATAAAATAATAAGTATTATATTAGTAAATACCAGCGATCAATAATGATAAAAGAAATTAAATTTACTGATAAAGCACTAAAACAGATCAAAACTCTATTGTCAAAAAAAGATAAAGGATCTTTTTTCAGAATCGCCATTAAAGGGGGTGGTTGCTCAGGTTTTCAGTATGAATTTACTTTTGACAGATCAAAAGAAGAAAATGACTTAATCTTTCAAAATATATTAATTGATAAGACTTCAGCTGACCTATTAAAAGGATCAGAAGTTGATTATGTTTCTGAGTTAATTGGTCAACAGTTTAAGATAACTAATCCACAAACAAAATCTTCTTGTAGTTGCGGTGTTTCTTTTTCTCTTTAATGCTAATTTCATCTTGGAATGTAAATTCTGTACGTGCACGTATAGAAAATATCAAAAACTACCTACTTAAATATAAACCAGATATTTTGATGATGCAGGAAATCAAAACTGAGGATATAAATTTTCCATATAATGAATTTTCATCTATTGATTATGAAAGTCATGTATTTGGTCAAAAAAGCTATAATGGTGTTGCCATTATTTCTAAAATTAAATTAAGTAACATTAAAACAGATTTAATTCAAGATAAGTTAAAACAATCAAGAATTATTTCTGCTGAATTTCAATATAAGAAAAAAGATATTCAGTTAATAAATATTTATACTCCCAATGGTAATCCAGTTGATACTGAAAAATACAATTATAAAAAAAAATGGCTTGACGGTTTAATTATACAACTAAAAACTTTATATACAAAAAACTCTAATATCATTATTGGTGGTGATTTTAATATTATTCCTGAAACTGTTGATGTTTATAATCCGGAAGCCTTTCAGGATGATGCTTTGTTTAGAATAGAAATTAGAAAAAAATTTAGAGAGCTGATCAATCTTGGATTTAAAGATGTTTATAGATATTTTTACGAAACTAAAGAAGGTTATACTTTTTGGGATTACATGAGGGGTGCATGGCAAAAAAATAATGGTATGAGAATTGATCACTTTTTAGTTTCAAATTCATTAATTGATCAAATAAAATCTATAGATATAAATAAAAATCCTAGGGGTCGAGAAAAACCTTCTGATCATACACCAATTGAAATTAAATTAGCTTAAGGATTTAATTTTATTTACCAGTTCTTGATTAATATTTCTGGGGCCTTCATCTAATCTATTTTTATGTCTTCTTTCGCCAGGTAACCTGACATTGCCCATTGATTTCATTTTTTTAAAAAATACATCTGAATGTATCTGCCAATTAGTTCCGGAAGTTTTGTCTGGACAAATTGCTAAAATAAATTCGCCTCCACTAGGAGGACCACCATCGTTGTTGTCTTTAGCTGCTGTTTCAAAACTAAAATCATCACCAACTAATGCGCCAGCCATTAATTCAACCATCATTGCAATTGCTGAACCTTTATAACCTCCAAAAGGTAGTAAAACTCCACCATCTACTATTTTTCCTGGATCAGTTGTATCATTTCCATCTTTTGATAATCCTGTACCAATTGGAACTTTGTGACCTTCTCTTTTGGCAACTTGGACTTCACCCATTGCCATTGAAGCTGTTGCCATGTCGTAAACTACTGGAGTATTGTTTTTTCTTGGCCAAGCAAATGAAATTGGGTTTGTTCCAAATAATGGTTTGATTGACCCAGCTGGTGCTACTGCAGGTTTATAAGATGTGCATGCAAAAGCTACTAGCCCTTGTTCTGCTATTGCCTCTGTTTCAGGCCAAAGAGCAGCCATATGATGCGAATTAATAATTGCGAGTATTGCAACGCCAGTTTCTTTTGCAGCTTTAATTAATTCTGGAAGACCTTTATTTATTACCATTGGTGCTAAGCAGTTGTTTCCATCAATTTTAATTATACCTGAAGAAATTTTTTTAATATTTGGTCTAGCTTTGCCATTAATTTTACCACTCTTCAATCCACTTACGTAAGCAGGCAGTCTGAATAGTCCATGTGATAAAGATCCATCTCTTTCAGCTCTCATAATTAAATCAGATAGAATATGTGATGTCTCTTCGTCACAACCATTGGCTAAGAGTGTTTTTTTAGCTAGATCAAATATTTCTTTAAGTGTTAAACTTACCGTTTTCATAAATTTAATTTACTCTTCCATAGACATCTTTAAAGCGTATGATATCAGTTTCTTTTAGAACTGGTCCTGTTTGAATTTCGATGATTTTTACTGCTTTTCTAAAATGATTTTCAATTCTATGAATAGCACCAGTTGGTACAAATACAGATTCTTCTGGTTTTTTATAGAATTTTTTTTTATTTATCGTTATGAAAGGCTTCCCGCTTGTTATCATCCAGTGCTCAGATCGAAATTTATGTTTTTGCAAGCTAATTGATGATTTTGAATTTACCGTTAACTCTTTAACTAGAAAATTTTTTCCTTCAAAAAGATTTATATATTTACCCCAAGGTCTGTAAAAAACATTTTTCTTTTTATAATATTTGGCTTTATTTTTATTGTATATTTTAGATATTTCTCGCCAACTACCTAAATCAGACCAAGGTATATCTAATTTTATTGCATTAATTTTTTTTGTTTTTTCAAGAATTGCATAATCAAATGATTTTTCAACTGATTTAATAAATGATCTTTTATTTAAATAATAAGTATTATTTCTATATTTTGCTTTATTAATCGCATCCAAACAATTTTTATATGTTTTATTTTGATATTTTTTAAAGTTATTAATAATTGAATCCTTTCTTATGTAAAACATTCCAGAGTTCCAATATCCCATTTTTTTGATAACCTGTTTAGCTTTAGAAAGTTTTGGTTTTTCAATAAATTTAGTTACTTTATTTAAGTTTTTCTTAATCTTTTTTGTTAAAAAATAACCATATTCACTAGAGGGATTTGTGGGCTTGATACCAAATATAAATATATTTTGATCATCTAAATTTGATTTATTTTTACTAATGGATTTATTTAAGATATTTGATTTTTTAATTAAATGATCGGCAGTAAAAAACATTAAAGGTTGTTTTAATGGTATATCTTTAATTAAAGCGGAAGATAATATTGCTGGAGCAGTATTTTTTTTAGCAGGTTCCAAAACTATTTTATACTTTTTAATTTTATTTTTTTTAAGTATTTTTTTTACATTATTCAAATATTTCGAATTTGTGCTTATTACTGGGTAGTCAAAAATAGATTTTTTTATCCTTTCTAAAGTTTTTTGTATTAGTGACCAGCCTCCAAAATCAATAAATTGTTTTGCTTGATTTTTTTTTTTATCAGGCCAGAGTCTTGTTCCATCACCCCCGCATAGAATAACAGGTCTTATTTTCATTAAATATCTGCGTAAATTTTAACTTCGTTTTTACCACCTGGATGAGTTGGAGCACCTAAATAAGCTGGTCCAACAGTTTGTGCATATTTCCAAAGTGTTCCATTTCCAAAGTTAATTTTCTTTGGTTTCCATTT
>MDTE01055993.1_pt1 | contig 17845 bp, 13 predicted proteins | sample 811231 | NCBI WGS metagenome assembly MDTE01 (sample SAMN05326651, study PRJNA326480) | marine metagenome | isolation source: seawater | place: Indian Ocean: Red Sea | collected 2010 | reverse complement strand
TTAAGTCTTTGATATTTTTATATTTCTCACTATTAATTAATTTGGAATTTTGAAAACTATCAATATTATTCGGTTTAAGTGAGATTAGAAAATTAATTACTATACATGCAGTGGTTAGCGCTAGAGCTCTTCGTGGGTACCCATCGTAAATATCATACAAAATATATGGTGCAAATGACATACTTGCTATCAAAATATGTAATATTTTATTGTCATTAAAAATTATGTTTACGAATGTAGCTACAACAAATAATAAATTTATCAAAAGAAATCCTCTACCTACATAACTTAAGCTGGTTAAGTTAAAAGGATAGAAAAAAATCCCAAGAAGTTTATCAGTGTTGAATTTTCCTAATGTCTCACTTATTGGTATTGACCCATCGTTTGAAAGAATTTCAATAAAGCCAAGCTCGTTTCCTGCAGAACTTAGTAAAAGAAAATCATTTCCAAAGTAAAGATTATGTAATAGAGGTAAAAGTAAGATGATTAACGCAAGAAAAGATCTTTTGGTTTTTAGTTCAAACAGTTTGGTAGAACAGTAGAAAAAAGCTGCAATATATAGAATTGATTCGGGTCTAATTAAAATAGCAAAACAAAGTAAAGTTAAGAATTGATAGTTAATATTTCTAATCTTTTTTATATAAAATAATGAATAAATTAATAGTAAAATAAAAAAAGGCTCACTCCATCCTTGTAATAATAAATTTAAAAATCCACTGCTAAAAAATATTAAACATACTACGAATAAGACAATATTGCCTATGATTGAAATTCTACTATTAAATAATTTAAGAATTAAATTTAATATCATAAAGAGAAATATATAAGAAACCAATAACCAATTGGAGCCAAAAAGTACATTTAATACATAGAGAATATACCTATACATAGGTGGTTCATAAAATATATTGTCACCTCCTCTTAAAAAGCTTGTTATGCTTACAGGAGTATTCATAAATAATGCCATTATTTGATGGTGCTGAGGGACTGTTCCAGGCAATCTTGGAAATGAATAAGTCCCCACATCGAAAACTTTCAAAATCTGTAAAGGTGTAATTAGAATTTGATAGAAAACAATTTCATCGTGTCTATAGTTTTTTAAATATATCAAAAGACTAGACATTCCAATACTAATTAATATTGGAATGTCTATAAAGAAGTAAACTGCTGAATTAACAAAAATAAAAATTATGTAAGAATTTCTTAAACGTTTATTTGAAATTTTATCTTTGATAAACGATAGCGTTTGTTTTGAATTAAAAAATAAAAGTAGAATAAGAACAAGATAAAAATTAAAAAAATTAAAAATATTTTGATCCTCTTTAATTCGTAAAGTAGCAAAGTTTTGTTGTTCAATTGTATTAAATCCCGAAACAGTTGTAAGCTTATATCTTTCAGTGTCGTTGGGCTTATAATCATAATCAAAAAATATTTTACCCGGGGAGACTTCTATTTCTATTTGTCTTATATCTTGATAATTTTTGTCATGGAAAATTGAATTACTTCCATCATAAATTCTTAATTCACCAAAATAAGTTATATTTAATTCTTTACTTTCTTTATAATTTTTTTCTATTCTTGCTGAAAAAGGTTTCCATCTGTAATGTGTTGAGCCTACTTTAGCAAAACTATTAAGTCCTGTAATATACTCAGTTTTCCAATTAGAGTCTGCATGCCCTATATATGTAGATACATCATTCTTTACACCAAAATCAATAACTGAAGTAAAGTAGCTTGGAATATGACCAAAATAACTATATTGATTGAATGTGTTGATACATTCTGTTTCATTGAAGCCCTCTGCTTTTAGACATATCGAATAATTATTTTCTAGATTTATAAAGCTAAATGTTTTGATAGAAATTATCACAAAGAAAATTACATATGAGAAAATTTTTGAATTCCTAATTATAAAAAAAGTTATTACAAATAAAATAAAAAATATATTTTTTTCAAAAGGAAAATTCAAAAAACTATATGGAGATGGAACTAGATATAAAATTATTAAAACTAAAAATTGAAAAGATTGCTTTTTTGTTTTAAATTTCATTTTTTTAAACATTACAAATCCAAAATTAATTTTTTTATTATTATAGGTTGCAAATTTATTCTCTGGATAGCTTATGAGCTGTAATTTAAATTCAGCCTTATATTTCTTAACACCTTTACCTTCTTAAATGTCTTTAAGCAACCAAGAAAAATATTTTATAGCTAATTATTGAACTATTGTTGATCTTATAGATACTTCAACAAATTGTAATTTATCAAATCGGTCAAATTACATTGACCTTTAATGAAATTCTTATCTGAAAACAAAAATTCAGTTGTTAGATTGCTTCTACTGTTGGCTAACTAAAAATTATCTAAGTGTCCACTTTTTTAAATACAAAATTTCCAATTTCTTCTTTTGACTCAATTATTGGTTTTAAATTAAAACTATTTAATAATTCATAAACTTCGAGTTTGTTTTGTTTCATTATTTCAACAAAAATCAAACGACAATTTTTTAAATACGGATTTATTGCTTTAAGGACATCTAGCTCGCTTCCTTCAACATCTATTTTTATAACTTCAAAGTTGTTGCTTTCATATCCTGATAGATTTGTAGTCTCGACAATCAACGACCTGAATGGAATTTTTTTTTCAATCAATATATTTTTTTTACTTGTACCATAACTAAAATCATCGCCGGTTGGTATGTAAAATTCAACCTGATCACTTTTACAGGAAACAACTTTATTCAAAACTTTTGGTTCTTTGTTGATTGATGGCATGATATTTAAATTTTTTTTAAGAGTTTTAAATACTTCAGGATTAGGTTCTATGCTCAAAGTTTGTATATTTTTATTATTTTCATGAGCAAATAAAGTATAAAGCCCAATGCCTGCTCCAACATCTAAGAAAGAGTCAGCATTACTGATTTCATGTATAAATTTGTCGAATATTTTTTTTTCTTTTTTTGGAATTCCAAATATACATAAATCTCTAGTAACTGCATCTCCTATTACATTAAAGACTTTTATTTGGCTTTTGTATATATTATGCAAACCGTTTAATTCAATTAAGTTTTTAAATCTTCTATTGATTAAATTATTTCTTAGTAGTTGAACCACAATTATTCTGAATAAATATAGATTAAGAATTTGTTTAAAAAATAATTTGATTGTTTTCATAGTTAAATATTAAACAAATTAAATCTACTATATGAATATAAGTACCTTGTTTCTACTACTTTGATGATTTTTCAAATAAATAATCAACGCATCTTATATCTGAAAACAAATGTGTTGTATAGTGTTGTTTTCTATTGATCAACTTGTAATTAATACTATTTAAATAATCAAGGATTTCCTTTTCTTTGTTGGAAAAATTAATTTTTTTTGAAAGTACTTCCACTTGGAGAACTGGAGAATTATCTTTCAAATATTCAAATGAGCCTTGTAATACTTCATAACCATATCCTTCAACATCAATTTTTATAACATCAACACCTTCATTAAATGCAAATAATTTATCAACTGTTTCAACATCAATCTCAAAAGTTGTTGTTTTGCTCTCCTTATTTCCTAAAGGATCTAAGAATATTTTTCGTGTTTTGTACCAAAATGAATCTTGCAAAATATTATCAATTGATGATCCAGAGGAAGGGAAAGCATTCAATATTGTAAAGCTCTCTTTTACAGAATTAGAACCAAGTGCTAGATTGCTATGTATCCAATTTATTTGATTAGATTCTGCAAATTTTTTAAAAGTATCCAAATTAATATCAAAATTTGGATCAAAGCTATACAAATCGATGCTTACTTCCTTATTGATTTTTAATACTTTCGTTATAAGTGATTTTGAAAAAGATCCTTTGAAAAAACCTATGTCAACAATTTTTAAGTTTTTAGAGTTTGAGAATTTGTTTGCTAGATATTTATCAAAATTAGGTGAAAAAAAAGTTAGTAATTTATAAAGTAAGTTTTTATACATTACTTAATCCTAAGATTTTTGTATTACTTTATCAAGAGAGTACAAAAAACATAAATAAAATACTTTGTTTAAGTGAGTTAGTAAATATGACTTCAAGCTTAATTATGCTGTAATCCGATATTTTTTATCAGTTATAATCAAAAAAGTGAATAAAGATAAAAACATTTTTAACATTAAAATTCTAATGTTTCTTCTTCTTACTCTGTCTTTTTTGTATATTGGATTACTTGTTTATATTTATGGGATTAATCATCTTTCAAATTCAAATATAGATTACTTGGAAAATAATTTTGAAAATTCTATACCTAATATAAGTAATTGTAACTTCGACTATTACGCAATTAGTCAGCATATGGATAAATGGGATTTTGAGCATATAAGATATAGAAAGATAATTACAACAACTCCAAGCTGCTATGGTAAAGTTCTTTATTCTGGTAAAGTTCCAGGTACAAAATTTGAAGATATAGATATAGACTCATTTATTGAATATGGAATAAACCAAAAATTAGGTTTTGTTCTGTGGTTATTTGAAAGAGATTTCTTAATATTTTTGATATTCTTTGTATTTCTAATATCTTTACAGATTATTTTTCAAAGAAGAATCTTGTTCAAATATTTTTTAATTTTAATTATTATTTTTTCAATTTTTAAATTTGAAGATCACAATATGTTTATCAACTCAAGTAAGAGCTACTTTCCTAACGTTGAGACAAAAAATTCAAATTTGATAATCAAATGGTTTGAAGATAATGGTTGATCTGATTTATCTCTCATTAATTTTCTTGACTCCAGGATTATTTTTTTCTGGAATTTTAAAGGCTCAAGACAATCCTTTTATTACCTCAAGCCTAAGTTTATTTTTTTGGTCCTTTAGTGCTTTGATTATTCCTCTAAATTACTTGATTAACTCAACTACAGGAAATACATTTTTGATACTTTTTTTTATATTGTGGATAGTGAGGTTTTTTAATTTTAAAAATTTATTTTTTAACTTAGCACTGTTGATGTTTATAGAATTTTTAAATAATTATATTGGTATCCTTCATATTGTATCGACACATACAATAACATTAAATTCAGCATTAGAAAATCTTGCATATACAAGTTCGCATATTCCTATTCCTTCTGTACAAACTACATTCCTTAAGTTTTTTAATGAGAATTATATACTTGCTACATTGCCACAATTTGTTGGTTTTTCACTACTATTTGGAAACTTGATTTTTTTAATAAAAGTTAAAGAAGTTTCTAAGTTAACAGTATTATCCATACTCCCATTATTTAGTATTTTCTGCGTGTTCCTTGAGATTATGTCAATAAGATCCCACTTTGTAGCATCACAAATTTTATGTTTAGTTTTACTCGAGACGTTCTATAAGAAAAAAATGAATGAAAATTTATTTTTAATTTTGATATCTCTATTTCTAATTAGCCGATTAGAAAATATTTATATTTACTACCCTATGGTTTTTTTAATCCTTTCACGATATATAAGCAAGAATGTGCAAGAAACAAACTATAAATTTCATATTAAATTATTAGTAGCAACCTTTTCTCCAGTCTTAATTAATTACTATCCACTGACGGGGGGCGACGATATTCGTTTTAATTTACAATTTTTAATTTTTTTAATTATTCTTTTAAATGTATTAGTTTATTTTAAAAATAAAAAACTTCTTTTATTATTTTTAGGGAAATTTAATCTTTTATTTCTTTTAGGGATAATTTTATTAGGGATTTTTAATTTTTCTCTTTTTGAATATAACGCGTTAAATTCTTGGTTATTTCTAATCACACATTTATTAGATACACATCAAGGATGGGTATTATCAATAATTTGGTTTACTGTATTAATAATTTACTTGGTATCATTTTCAGATCTAAAGGAGAACAGGCAACTTTACTTAAATGCATTTCTTACTTTTGTCTTAATCATTGTTAGTTCACCACTTCAGCATAGTTTATATGGTGGCGATCAATGGTTGACTGGAGAAATTAATGGTATTCCAATTTATAATTTTTATGACGAATCACAAACAAGGTCTTTTTTACAACTGTTATTAACTATCGTACCACTCAGTGTTTTGAGAGTTAAAAATATTAAAAATTAGCTTTTACAATATAATTCAAAATCTTCGATCTTAAGATTTTCTTCTCGACTAACAAGAGACCATATTAATCCTTCCTTGTCGGAAGAGTCAGATAATGTGTAAAACAATTGTCCATTTGGTTTGTACTCAACTATTACATCCCCCTTGCACGCAGACAAATCAGCAAACCATGCCATGACAGCAGTTTCTGAAGCCCCTGCACGTGCATCATTGCCAAAACCTATTATTCCTTCTGTTGGTACAATCTGAATATAACTTTCTTTAATTTCATTTGAATATTTCCATGGAGATATTGTTAGCTTTGATTCAATTTTCTCTGGGATTGATGTTTCTTCAAATATAGTTTTCATGCTAATTACTAAACCCCCATCCTCAGTTGTAAAACTTGATCCTTCAGGAATTGACTCAGTAAGATCTGCTTTTGTAATATTTAAAGTTCCATCACCAACTGTTTTTACAATTGTAGAAATTATCTGGCCAGTAGACTTGACTTCATTTATTATTTCACTTTTTTCTTGGCCAAGATATTTAATCACAAGAGGAACATGAGCTAGAGGACGAAGTCGATCTATAGATTTAGGTCTTCTTCCATCTCCTTTACCATCGTTAACAATTCCGTGATCTGAAGTAATTACAATCATTGTTTGTTCATATTGATTTGTTTCTTTTAGGAATTCAACAAACTCCCCTATTCTTCTATCAGCTTCAATTAACCCATTTTTGTAAACTTCTCTTCTTAATGCAACGCGGTCATCTGAACACAAAACTCTCCATGGGCTTATGCATTCTGGAAATAAATACTCTCTAAAATGTTGTGTAGATTTTGGTTGTATGGCTTTACCTTTAGAATCAAGATTCCACGCATGGTGGGTAACCTCATCATGATACAAATAGAACCAATTGCCATCAGAGTCTCTTGGTGTTAATTCTAAATCTGGATGTTCAGTTGGTAGAAAATCATAACAATTAAAACAAAGGTCATCAAATTCCCAATAATTTCTCCATGTTCCCTCAAGTGAAGGAAAAAATTGTGGAATTGGTGATGGAAGTACATGCCCACCGACTGCAATAAAATCCATAAACCAAATAAAAAAGGTTGATTTATATAAATTCTGAGAAAACTGCTGATCTGAGCAATTTAATGTTTTGCATAAATCAAAGATTCCCAATTGAGAGTAAATTCTATGAGAACTCATCAAAGAAACTAATGGTTGTGTTGATACATCAATTCTATCGCCAGAAGTAGCAAAGGTTTCAACTGAGTTTATACCAGCTAATAAGGAGGGTATTGCCAACTCAGTAAAAGGATAAGTTGTAGATGTTTTTGTGTACACCGAGCTTTCCATTGATAAACTATTTAAATTTTTCATAAAGGATGGTATTCCGTTTTCTGAATCTTCATAGTAAGAAAAGGACATTTCATCAAAAATCAAAATTAGTACATTACCTTTACCTTTAGTTTGTTCTAAAACTACGGGCTTTTCAGAGTCAACGTAATATGTAGCTAACAATAATGTTGGGAAAATAATAGAAAAAATAGAAATCAAAAATAGAAAATTGAAAACTTTTTTTAACGAATCAGGTTCAATAAATTTTTCAGCAAATAAAATCAGCAATGTAATAAAAAAAGATATAAAGTATAAAGTTAAACTGCTAGCTAGGCTTTTAAAGCCACTGAAAAAACTACCAAGACCTAGAGTAAGTAGCAATATATATAATGTCGCAGACAGAAATCTTAAAAGTTTAAATTTACTTGCATTTAGATAAACATTAATTAGTGATATTAAAACTACAGTAAAAAATGATAAAAGTAACGTAATAGAAAGATAGGATAATGAAATTCTTCCCGCATCTAAAACAGTAGGGTTATTTTCAATAGCTGACCACCATCTAGATAGTGGGCCTATGAAAAGAACTGTTAGTAGAATTTTAAATCTTAAATTATTCAAAATTTTTTTAAATTAGTTTGCATAATATAAGATTAACGAAATTTTTTACGCTTTAAATAACTATGTTAATTAAATATCTCTTTAAATTTTTTTTCTAAGGTCCTCTTGTCAAAAATTGGATTATATAAGCTTTGAATATATTTTGATGGTTTATGCTGAAAATTTAATAACTTATTTATTTCAATATTATCAAGGTCAAGTTTTGGTCCAATATGATCAATAATTTGGTTTTCAATAAGTTCTAAATTTAATTCATTTCTTTTTAATTTTCTTCTACGCTTTTTTGGAGTATTTACAAACCCCACAGGATTATTTGTTGAATAAAAATACTCCAAAGAAATACCAGACCAATCAGTAATTAAATAATCAAAGTAAGAATGATCTACAATATCCGACAAATAAACGTTGAACTGTAGTTCTTTTTCCATTCTTCTTATTGTTTCTATTTCCATCGGATGAGGCCTTAAGTATACTTTCAATTGATTTGCTTCAAGGCTGTTTATTAAGTTTACGAGTCTGTGATTATTTTCTTTTGAAAATAAATTATCCTCCCCCCAAGAAGGCGCTAATAATACATTTCCTAAATTTAATTTCTCAAAGTTTTGCTTTATATTTTTATTTAAATTTTGATATCCAACAGTAAAAACTCTGGTGTATTTTTCGTTTATCAAAAATTTTAACTGGTCAGCAATTATTGAATTTGGTGCGAAAATATAATCAAAACCTTCAAATGATTTATCAACATAATTTTCATTAGGACTGACTAAAGAGTGAAAAAAATAAATATACTTTGGCCTACTTTTTTTTGGATAAATTTTTGATTTTGGAAAATAAAAATTACCAATTCCAGGTGTTGTTGTTAAAAAATAATCACAATTTAAATTAGACATATATTTGTTTAATTCTTGTTTGCTTAAAAGAACTTTTACATCTACATTGCTAATTGCAGTGTGCTGTAATTCTTCTAATGTCAATACAGAGAAGTCGATGCCAATATTTTTTAATACCTCCAAATATGGCAAAGTAAAGTGAACATAGCTTTTATTTTCAATAAATACTACAAAATTCATCTACTCATTTTAATTGTAGTTTGTGAGAACGAGTTATAAAATAATGTTTAATAGTTTCAAATGTAAAAAATGATCAAAAATATCTCAACAATCACACTTGCAGCCGGTGATACGTTTTTTAATAATGACTTAGAAAGAAAATTCTTTTTTAAAAGTTTAATTAATTCAAAAAAGATTTTGTTTGAGGACGCAGGTATTTCAGATAATTATTTCTTGATATCAAACCGCTCACTTTATAAAGAAAAAATAGTTGAAAATCTTTTATTTAATGACGAAATAATCAACTATGGAAGTTTGGGGTCTTTAATATATTTTTTACAAAACATAAAAAAATTACCAGAATTTTTATTAATCAACTATTTAGACAAGCAAATTTCTTTAAAAGACTTAAACAATATGCTTTTAAATATTGATGGCAATAATTTAGTTTCTGGTTCCTTAATTTCTAATAATCTACTCACCAATTCTGAACATTTTTTTAATGAAGATAATAAATACTTATTTAATGGGTTTTTAATTCTAAACAAAAAAACATTGGCTGGTATTAGAGAACTTGAGAATAAATATTTTTTTCATAATTTGCCCTATATTATTAATTCAAATTTATTTAAAGGTTCAAAATTTTCAATTATTGAAAATGATGATGAAATAAAAGAAATAAGAGAGAAGATAGAAGTTGCAGAAATACTGCTTGGAAGTAAAAGTAAGAGCATTCATAACTTAAGAGGCATTAAAACTGCTGAAATACCTAAGTTCCAAGTATTAAAAAAGTCAGAATTAAAAGATTTCGAAAAAATACTTCAGGAATTAGAAAACAAAGTAATAGTAAGGAGTGACTCTGAATTTGAAGATTCCTTTAAAGAATCAAATGCAGGAAAATTTTTATCAATCGGTCCAGTTAATAGGAAAAATAAATTGGAAATTAAAGAAGCAATTGAAGCAGTTTTGAATAGTTATCCAGTTTTAAGTGACGATAGTAGGGTTTTGATCCAAGATTATGTAGGAGAAATTAAAAGCAGTGGTGTCATCACAACTAGAATTCTACAAAATGGGGCACCGTACATATGTATCTCAATTTCAGAAGGTAGTAATTCTGACGAAGTTACGTCTGGTAGCTCCAACAAATTAAAAAATATTTATATTCATAAAGATATTGAAAAACTAACAGGAAAGTATAAAAAATACCAAAAAATATTAAATTTAGTGAAAGAACTTATTGAATATATCTCTTATGACCTATTAGACATTGAGTTTGCTATTGATGAGAAAGACCAAATTTATTTACTTCAGGTACGGCCGCTAGTAGTCAAAACAAAATTAGAAGATAATAAGGGCGAGTTATTAAAAAACATACGTTACTATCAACAGCTTCAAAATAAAAGTGACTCCATTTTTGGTTCAAGAACTGTACTAAGCAACATGAGTGACTGGAACCCTGCTGAAATGTTAGGCGAGTCTCCAAACTTTCTTTCTCTTTCTATTTATAAAACTTTTATAACAAATGACTCATGGTATTTACAGAGAAAAGAGTTTGGATATAAAGGGGTTGTCAAGGATAGGTTAATGTTTAATTTCGGTAATAAATGTTACATAGATGTTAGAGCATCATTAAACAGCTTTTTAACAAAAAGTTTAAATGAAGATGAGTCTGAAAAAATAATAGATTATCAAATTGATAAGCTAATTGAAAACCCGGAATTACACGACAAAATTGAGTTTGAAATTGCTGAAACCGCATACATTTTTGGTTTAGAACAAAAGATAAACAACCGCTATAAAGATATTTTGACAAAGCAAACAATTTCTAACTGGATAAGTGACTTAAAAATCTTAGAAAATAATTATTTGAAAATATTGAATAAAAACAATAAGAAAATCACATATTTTTATAACCAATTAAATCCTTCCATGGATTTCTTTGACAAGAAAGTAATTAATGGGATCAAAAAAAATATGGCAGTACCATTTTCACACCACGCAAGACTTGCATTTATTTATTTTTCGCATCTTAATAATTTTGTTAAGAATGAGGTTATAAGTGAAAGTGAAAAACAAAATTTACTTAATAACTTAAATACAATTTCATCTCAATTTTCTAAAAGTTTACATGATCTAAAAAATAAAAAAATGTCATACAAAAAATTTATCAGTATTTATGGACATGTAAGACCAAATAATTATGATTTATACTCAAAGAATATTCGAGATGAGGGTAAAGAGTTTATTGATTTCTTGATTGAAAATCTACAAAAAAAAGATGATCATAATATTGATACAGAAGATACACTTAAAAAAATTGATAAATATCTTTATTTACAAAGATATAATTTCAGCTCTAGTGAGTGGCATAATTTGTTTGAAGGATCGATAATTTCTCGAGAAAATTCAAAATTTATGTACTCTAAAGCTATCGATTTAACTTTAAATCAGATTAAACAAAATCATAATCTTGATGAAAACAAAATAAAAAATTTAAATTTTGAAATTTTTTCAAAAACTGGAAAAATTTTTTATGAAAGTGAAAATTCATATTTCGAGCTCCCGGACATAATAACGAATTCAAATGATTTTTTATTTTTTGAAAATTTAAATACAAAACCTAATTTTATAGGGCAAAGTATCGTAAAAGGAGAGCTGAGCCCTATTTCAGAAAAAAAGAATCAAAGATATAAAGACAAAATAATACTTTTGCCAAACGCAGACCCAGGCTGGGATTGGATACTTAATTTACCAATAAAAGGAATGGTTACTAAATATGGAGGCCCTAATTCTCACATGGCTATTAGAGCGTCTGAAAAAAATATAACAAGTGTATTTGGAGTAGGAGATGATCTGTTTAAAGAATTGCAAAATTCAAATATATTAGAGATTGATCCTTTAAATAAAAAATTATACTTAAATTAATTAATGAAAGAAATTTTAATAACATCAAATCCAATTAAAAAATTTGAACAAACTTATTACAGCATCGATTCAAATTGGTTTGACTACTTTAATGAATTTAAGGTAGTGCCTTTACCAAATGATATTACACGATTAAAAGATTTTTTAGACCCTGCTGAAGCATCGGCTATTGTATTATCTGGCGGTGGGGATATTTTAAATAACAATCTAGCAAAGGATGGTTTTGATAAAAACAGGGAAAAAGTAGAAGAATTTTTGATTGATTTTTCAATAAGAAATAATATTCCTGTAATTGGAGTGTGTCGAGGCATGCAAAAGATTATGACCTATTTAGAAAAAGATGTTAATTTTGTAAATAATAAAATAGCTATAAAAAAAGAGTACCAAATAAAAAATTTAGCAACCGTGAACGATTCTTCAAAAAGTAATAGAACCTGTTTTAACAACTACTCAATTCCTTCAAATAAACAAATTGAAAAAAGTTGGGATATATTAGAGACTGATGAAAACAGTAATTTGTTATGCGTAAAACATCATAAATATAAAATTTTGTGTTTTATGTGGCATCCTGAACGGGACATGACTGATTTTGAAATTATCTCAACATTGTTAAGTTGAAAGTTTTAATTTTATCCGCAGGAAAAGGATCAAGGTTAAATCTTGAAATGCCAAAATCTTTAGTGAAATTAGATGATAGGACTATGCTCGAAGTTCAAATAGAGCAATTAAGTATTGCAGGTATAGATAGAAAAGATATCACAGTAATTACAGGATATAAAAATAATTTATTTTCAAAACATGGCTTAATGACACAAAACAATGAACACTATAGTTCAACAGGACAGGTTTACAGCATTTCATGTGGAACCAATTATTCAAATCAAAAAGAAGTAATAATAATCTACGGAGATATTTTGTTTGAAGCAAAATTAATAGATGCTATAAAATTAACAGATTCAAACTTTATAGTTCCTTCTTTTAAAAATTTTAAAAAGCTATGGCAAGAAAGAGGCGATTGCGATTTTAATGATCTTGAAACTTTTATACAAGATAGTGATCATAATTTATTAGAAATTGGAAATAAAGTAAATGACATAAATTTGGTAAATGGCCAATTTATGGGAATTCTTTACTTCAATAACTATATGTTTGAAAAATTTCTTAAGTGGTATGAAGAGTATAAAAAGACTTATGGTGATCAAGGTTATTATGAAATTCAAACAACAACTTTTCTTCATCACTTAATTCGTAAAAATATCAATATTAAAACCATCGATTATGATGGCTACTTTAGAGAACTTGATAACGAAAAAGATTTAGAATTAATTAGAGAATCATTAATTTTCTAAAATTGATTAATTTTCTTTTTTATCAAAAATCTTAGATTTTAGATTGAATAAAAAACTCTTTAATGACCGGAAGTATATTCCAACTGTTATGCCTGCTGCAGCAATGATTTGTATTATATATGATCCTGTCCCAGGATCTAAATAGTGCATGTCAGGAGTGATCATGAAATAATTATAAACTATGTATATTAATTTTCGCTTATAACATATAGTTTATTTTTAAATATTATTTTATAATTTTCAGTAACTTTACAATCAGACTCTTTTAGATAACAAATAATTACGGTATCTTCGTAAATGTCTCCATCGAGCCAATAAGCATTTTTATTAGTTAATAGTCTTAAAGTCCTTGGTGAGTGAAAACTAAAAATATTTTCATTTTGACTATTGGTAACAAATTCAAGCATTTCTTTTGACTCTGTCTGATGTGGGCCAGTTTGGTTCTCCAAAATATTTATAGAGTTATTGAATTGGATTAAATTGAAAACAATGAGAAGAATAAAAAAATATTTTAGAATATATTTATTTTTAATTTCTCTAGATTCAATAAAATCATCAAAAGCAAAAAAAGAAATAGCGAGTATAGGTATTAAGTATCTCACTAATGAGGGAGTCTCCCATATTAAATGAAACATCGAAAAAATAATTACCATTATTGAGTATTTGTTGCGTATAAATATAAAAAGGCCAATTAAAAATATACCAATTACTGAATTGATGTTTGTAGTAAAACCAATAAACAGTCGTGCTACTTCATTAATAAGCATTAGTATTTTTTCAAAATTTAAAATATTTTTAATATTGTCAACCAAAATAGTAATTATCCCAAATGTTTCATTATCTGATAATCTTGTGTCATAAAATCCATAAAAATTCATTTCAAAAATACTTTTGGTTAGAACGTTGATTGTGAACAAAGACATAAATATTAAAAGTAAATTTTTTATTACCTTTTTTTGTTCGAAAACTATGTCACAGATAACAAAAATTATAAAAGACGGTCTTATTAGAATGCTTAAAAGAAAAAAACAAAGTTTTAATTTATTATTTTTATTAAACAATGCAATCAAAAAAAACATTGTAGCCAATGATTCAGTGAGAATAGCGTCTTTGTATTGTGTAATAATCGTTGGGTGCAAAACAAATATTAAAGAATATAAAAAAGGATATCTTTTATTTTTCTTAAAAATTATAAGAGAGACAAAGAAAACAGAAATTGGGATAATAATTCTTACCAAGTAAATATCGAATTTTGTTAAAAAAGAACTTGCTGAAATAAGCAGTGGCATTCCTATTGGTGTATAAATTGGGTATTTAGGGTTTTCGGACAAATTTATTAAAAAATTTTGTGTATTAATAAATTCTTGTGTATCAAAATTATGAATTGCCTTAGCTTGTAAAATATAACCTGCATAATCAGAGCCCCATGAAATGACATTTGAAAAAGGTAAGAAACTGATTGTTACTAAAGTAAATAATATTAAATAGCGTAAATAATTATCCGATTCTTTTTTAACTTTATTCATAATGTCTCAAAATTATTTTCTAGCAAAATTTTGGTCCATGTTATATAAATCTGTAATCTTACTGAAAATATTAAGAATGAGCTCACCTCTTTTTGTAATCACGTAGCCTTTATCTGATTTAATTACATTTCCAATTGCAATTTGTTCTTCGAGTCTTTTCTGTATTGCATCATATTCATAAAAATATACATTGTTTGTATGTTCAAGAATTGAGTCTTTGGTGACTGGAACTGAATTCTGACTATTAAGATAATTCATAATAATTACGGTGTTTGATCTTGAAACATTAAATGGAATAAAACCATAAAAATTGTAGTTGAAAAAAAATAAAATTAAAAAATAAATTATTAAATCTTGATAGTTGAAAATTTTTTTCAAATATTTTGCGTTAACTATTTTTATTAAATAAACAAATGCAATGCAAACTAAAAAAAGCAAAGTAATCTCTCCAACTAATAAACTTTTGTTTGATCCAATCTCTAGGTGTCTAAAACTAAATACATAAACGAATGTGCCAAGTAATAAAAAAATTAGAAATAAAATTAATTTTAAGATAGTTCTATTTCTCATTTAAGCTATCTTATCACTGAAAAGTATTGTAGAAATTAATATTTTTCTAAATTATAGATATGAAATAATGTGCATTTTTAAATGACTTAAAATAAACACTATTAAATTAAATAAATACCAAACAGTGAGAAAAGAATTGCAAGAAAGATGAAAGTCAACTCTTTCTTGTTTTGAAACAAAGAGACTAAAAAATCTTCCATTTGAGAGATACTGGTTAATTTATAAATTCCTAGAAGTGATCTTCCGAGAAAAAAAATGGACAGTATTGAAGAAAAAGTTGCAAAAGTTGTAAATTCTTTAATATTTACAAAAAACACCCAAAAGCTATAAGTAGTGAAAGTTAAGAATAACGTTAACTTTAAAATGTGATTTATTTTTTTGGTGTCATATGACAAAAGTAAAAATTTTTTATATGAAGAATCATTAGATAATCTTGCATCTTTTATGATTGAAATTCTTTTGGATAAAGCCAGGGATAGACTAAAAAAGAAAATAAATACTAACAAAACAATAGAAGGGTTTATTTTTACTGAATAACCTCCAATCAGTACCCTTGTAAGAAATAAGAAACTGATAGTAAGTACATCAAGATAAACTAAATATTTTATTTTAATTGTATACATAACTCCCAACAAAAAATAGCCGCATACTAGAACTAAGCTTGTTAAATTGAAACTTGAGAAAATAAATAAACTTAATAATAAAAGCAAATAGGATAAAATCTTTGCAGATTTTATAGGAATTAATCCCGAAGCTATAGGTCTATTTTTCTTAGTATAATGAGTAGCATCAATATCAATATCCCTAATATCATTCAAAAGATAAATTGATGAAGAAATAAGTGAAAGTCCAAAAAATGCCCAAATTGATCTTATCAAAATTTGAAATTCAATAATCCCACTACCTATAGGTAAAGTAAAGACCACTAAATTTTTAGGCCACTGCCAGACTCTAATTGCTTTTAAGTAAATTAAAAATTTTTGAGCCATGCAAATGATTTTACCAATTAAAAAATAATCTTTTTTTATAATTAACGCAGTATCTTTTTAATCATTGTGGTTACGTTAAGAACTAAATTTGAAAACAAATAAATAGAAAGCAAATTGGGCAAAAGCCACCATCTAGCTCCATATTCCGCTGTAAATATACTTAACAAAATATTTAAAAAATAAATGGTAATTATAAAATTATTAAATAAATCTCTTCTTTTAAAAAGGAATAAAAATAGTACAGGTACATAGGTATATAATCCTAAAGGTGATGTAAGTTTGAATAATTGAATTAAAAAAGGACTTAAAAAACTACCAAATATTGAATTCGCATTCAACAAGTCTGGAGGAAAACCATCTTTTGTAAATAGTGGATTATAAAAAAAGCATTCTCTGAATCTACAATCTCTTGATCCATCACCATATAATCTTGAAAGGTTTTCTTTTGCAAAATTTAGAGTTTCTAAATTCAAACTTGAAGTTGCAAATTCTATAAAACTTTTATTTTTATACAAGCTATCTCCTTGAATGTTTGTAGATATAGTCGTAGAAATAACAAACTGGTCATTTGCAAGTAAATTATATGTAGACAAAAATAAACATATTGTAAGAAAAGCAAAAATATAATTTATTAATTTATTTTTCTGCTTTTTTAAGACAAATATAAAAAAGATAATAATGTTTATTAGACCAATTGAGCGAATAAGAAAACTTAAAATTGAAAAAATAAAAGAAGATCTTGGATTGTTTTTAAATAAATTATATAAAAAGAGTGATGTGAAAAATAAGTAAGGGACTTCACTTACAACAAACAATGTTATTTCATAATTGTTGGGCATTAAAAAATAGTAAAAAATTCCAAATATATAAAAATTGTTAAATTTTTTCCTAGATATTGCTCCAAGTATAAAGATGGAAGATAAAAGAAGAATTAAATAAATATAGTGAGAATAAGAATAAAAAAAAGTTGCTAAAAATCCAGATATAATTGGCTGTCCAATTGGCCATTGAAGCTCTGGGGGCATTACACAACTAATTGCTAATTTGCCACATTCAAATAATGTTTCTCCGATTAGTTTATACGTATTAGAGTCGGGAATCGTGTTCCAAATATACTCTGATTTGATATAGCTTAAATTATTAAGCTGAAATATTATAAATACAGCAAGAAATAACAATAACGAATTGTTTATCTGAATTTTTTTAAAAACTACAAATAAACCAAAAACGATATTTAGAAGAGTTAGGATAAACCAGATAGGGGGAGTTGGCAATAACCATTCAGAATAGTTAGCAATAATTAAATTTGGATTGTTAATTAACCAACTGTTTAATAAAAGCAAGCTTAACAATAAACTCTGGAATAGCGGATATTTAATTAACTGCAAATATCTCATTT
>MDTE01032294.1_pt1 | contig 17852 bp, 18 predicted proteins | sample 811231 | NCBI WGS metagenome assembly MDTE01 (sample SAMN05326651, study PRJNA326480) | marine metagenome | isolation source: seawater | place: Indian Ocean: Red Sea | collected 2010 | reverse complement strand
TGGAGAGATGGCCGAGCGGTTTAAGGCGCAGGCTTGGAAAGCTTGTGTACTGTCAAAGGTACCGTGGGTTCGAATCCCACTCTCTCCGCCATTAATTTACCCTTCTAACTCCAATCACTTTAAGATTGGCTGTTTTATAGATCCTATTAATTGTTTTATTAATAGGCATTATTACGACCTTTTTGAAAGGTCCGTAAGCATGGATCAGTTTATCTTTTGAAATAACTACAGCTACGTGGCCTTTCCAAAAAATTAAATCATTTTTTTTAGCATTTTTCAAAAGTATTTTTTTTTTAAAGTATTTAATTTGATCTTTAGTATCTCTTGGACAAAATTTATTATTGTAGTTTAAAAACAATTGAATAAGACCAGAACAGTCAATTCCAGAATAATGTTTTCCACCCCATTTATATCTAATATTTGTAAATTTATTTATATTAAAAAATATATTCTTATTTTTGTGATTAATTTTTTTTACATCACTTTTTTTAATCCAGAGCTTACCAACTTTATAAAAACTTCCTTGTTTTCTATCAATTTTTATTTTAGATGAAAAACTAAGTTTTTTTTTAGATTTATTTTTATTGTAAGGTTTTGAATAAAGAGTAGCGCATAAAACTGAAACTTTATGTGTATTTTTGATATTTTGAGGAAATTTTTTGTTTTTTATATAACCTTTATAATTATCATAATCATTTTTGATTTTTGACCATGCTCCAAATTTTTCTAATTTTCTGAAAGTTTCTCCGTACAAGAGTTGTGTAACAACTTTTGATTTTTTAGTCCTTTTTTTATAGACGTTTAGTACTGATAAATTATTTTTCACTGCAATTTAAGTTTATCTCGAATAAACCAAAGACAAATCAAAGAAGGTATTACCATAATTGCTGTAATTATAAAAAATATGCCCCAATCACCATTTAACCAATCAACCATTGCCCCTGACGAGGCTGCCAATGTAGTTCTGCCCGCAGTTCCGATTGAAGCAAGCAAAGCATATTGAGTAGCTGTATATGTTCTATCTACTAACATTGAAATAAAAGCTACGAAAGCAACAGTAGCAAATGCGGCAGCCATATCGTCAAAAATTACAGCTACAGCAAAAAGCCATTCAGATTTTCCTGACCAAGCAAGAACTGAAAATAAAAGATTTGTAGAAGCCATTAATATTCCAGAAATAAACATTGCTTTTATTACCCCAGAACGAATAGCAAACAAGCCTCCTAGAAGGGTGAATACGACTGTAGTAATCCATCCCAAACCTTTAGAGTAGAGGGCAATGTCAGATTTTGAGAAACCTATTTCTTTATAGAATATTATGGACATTCGTCCAAGAAAGGCTTCTCCTATTTTAAAAAGAAAAACAAATCCCAAAATACCTAAAGCAATTTTAAACCCGTTTTTTTTAAAAAAACTTATTATAGGTCCTGCGATTGTACCACTAATCCATGCTACCGATTTTGTGGCAACATTTGAGGTTCCGAGTTTTTCCTCAATCATTTGGTCAGTTCTTTTTTGCGATTCTTGTCTTTCAGTAGGTTGAGGCTCATGAACAAACATTAGGCCAATGTTGCAAGCAATAATAACTATGCCCAATACTAGAAAAGTTGTTTGCCAATAATTTTCAAACCCTGCTTGTTGCAAATATTCAGCAGAATTTAATGCAATAACTCCACCCAATTTATATCCAGTCCACCAACCAACCACAGCCATTGCAGCACCTGCTTGCATGGATTTTCCTTCTTCCTTTCCAATTTGTTCAATTCTTAATGCATCTACAGTGATGTCCTGTGTTGCTGAGGCGATAGCAATAATTAAACCAACTGTTATTACCAAAGCTAGATTTGCAGTAGGATCTATTGCGCTCCAAAATATCAAGCTAATTAAAATAATAAATTGCATGGTAACAATCCAACCACGACGATGACCAATTTTATTAGTTAACCAAGGAATGCGAATTCTATCTATTATTGGAGCCCAGAGATAATTGAAAGCATAAACAGCAAATATTAAACCAGCCCAACCAATTGTGCTTCGACTAAGTCCATCTTCTTTAAGCCAAAGACTTAAACTACTTCCTATAAGAACCCAGGGAAAGCCGCTTATAATTCCGAGTAGCAAAATTCTTGCCATTCGTTTTTCAAAATAAACAGCAAAGGTTTCTGACAAAGTTTGTTTTTTATATATATCCATAAAAAATTTAAAAAATTAATTTTTCCAAAATGATGGAAAAAACAAAACTAACACAGCAAACAGTTCTAGCCTACCAAGAAGCATACCTAAAGACAAACTTAATTTAGAAAAATTTGGCAACTCACTAAAATTACCATTAGGCCCAATTATATCACCAAGGCCAGGACCAACGTTAGATATCGCTGTAGCCGAGCCTGAAATTGCTGATACAAAATCTAGGCCATTCAAAGCTAACAAGGAAGCTAAAACAAAAAAAATAAAGAAATAAAGAAAAATAAAAGCCATAATCGAATATATAAAAGGATTGCTAATTTTTTCATTATTATATTTCATAGGGAATATACCATGAGGATAAACTAGCTTTTTAATTTGATTTAAAATAAAATATCCTAATATTTGAAATCTAAATATTTTTATTCCGCATGTAGTAGAACCAGCGCAACCACCAATAAACATTAAAAAAAGAAAAAATATTAAAGGAAATTTACCCCACAAGCTGAAATCAGTTGTTACGTATCCGGTACCAGAAAGAATAGAAACCACATTGAATGTTGATATTCTCAAATTTTCTAAAAAACTGAATTCTTTATTATTTATAAGGAGATATAAAAACATGAGCAGAATTGATATAGAAAAAATATAAATCAAACCTTTAATTTGTACATCTTTAAAAAATATTTTTTTATCTCCTTTCACAAATTTTAAATAAGCTATAAAAGGTATACTTCCTAAAATAATAAAAATTATAGAAACAATTTCAATTTTAGGATTTTCAAAATAACCAATTGAACTGCTATAGGTAGAAAATCCTCCAGTTGCAATTGTTGTCATGGCATGTGCTATACTATCGAAAGTGCTCATGCCAAAGAACCAATAAGATGCTCCACAAGCAAATGTTAAAACAAGGTAAATTATCGAAATAATTAGTGTTACTTCTCGTGTTTTGGGTAAGATTTTTTCGGCTGCATCTGAACTTTTCATTCTAAATAACTGCATTCCGCCAATATTTAGTAAAGGTAAAATAGTTATTGCCATAACAATTACTCCTATACCACCAAGCCATTGTAAAATAGCTCGCCATATAAGAATTCCTTTTGGAGCATTATCTAAGTTTGTGATTATCGTTGAACCAGTAGTAGTTATTCCTGACATACTTTCAAAAAAAGAATCAATAAAAGTAAGATTGAGTTTAGATAAAAGGAACGGCAAACATCCAAAAATAGCAATACTTAACCAAGATAATGTTGTTAGAAGAAAAGCTTGTTGTAAATTTAGTTTTTTATCCTCCTCTAGATTCGTTAAAACAAGAAGAATTCCGATAAATGTTGTTATTGAGGCTGAAGAGAGGAAAGTACCGTCTTTCTCATCATATATAATTTGTACAAAAAATGGTATAAGCATGAATGCTCCCAATATTATCAAGAGCACACCGACAGCAAAAAAAACGGTTTTATAATTGTTCATTTTTGAAGTCGGAGGTTATTTAAAAATATTTGAAATTCAACATAATTAGACTTAATTATTCCTGTATTTTGCTCATAAAATTTAATAAATCTTTTATATCATGATTGATAATTCAATAATTCAAGAAACAAGCTCATGGCCATTTGTAGAGGCTAGAAAACTAATTAAAGAGAGACAAAAAATTTATGAAAAAAAGGGAAAAATTACTTTGCAAACAGGTTATGGTCCTAGTGGTTTACCACACATAGGAACCTTCGGTGAAGTTGCAAGAACCACAATGATGGTAAACGCAATAAAGCAAATTATAGATATTCCAACAGAAATTATAACATTTTCAGATGATATGGATGGGTTAAGAAAAGTTCCAGAAAATATTCCCAACAAGGAAATTTTAGAAAAAAATTTACATAAACCACTCACTAGCGTTCCCGATCCTTTTAATAAATTTAAAAGTTTTGGTGAACATAATAATGAAATGTTGAAAAAATTTTTAAAAAAATTTAAATTTAATTTTACTTTTATTAGCTCCACAGAAACATATAAACAAGGTAAATTTAATGATGCTCTGCTTTTGGTTTTAGAAAAATATGAAAAGATAATTGAAATAATACTTCCAACTCTTGGTAAAGAGAGACAAAAAACCTATAGCCCCTTCTTGCCTATTTGTTCAAAAACTGGAAAGGTTTTAGAAGTTCCAATAGTTGAAATTAAAAAAAAAGAAGGAAAAATAATTTATAATAATAATGGTGAAAAAATTGAAACGGAAGTTAAAAATGGAAAATGTAAGCTACAATGGAAAGTAGATTGGGCTATGAGGTGGCATGCTTTTAATGTTGACTATGAAATGTATGGTAAAGATTTAATAGAGAGTGCTATTCTTTCTAACAAAATTTGTAAAGTTTTAGGGAGTAAAAGCCCCAATGGTTTTGCTTATGAAATGTTTTTAGATGAAAAGGGGGAAAAAATTTCAAAATCCAAAGGCAATGGAATAACAATTGAGCAATGGTTAAATTATGCTTCTCCAGAAAGTCTGTCTTTGTATATGTATCAAAATCCAAAAAGAGCAAAAAAACTTTATGCAGATGTTGTTCCAAAAGCAGTTGATGAATATTTGACATGCATTGATAAATTTAGTGAACAAGATGAAAAACAAAAACTTCTTAATCCAGTTTGGCATGTTCATAATGGAAACCCACCCAAAGAAAAATCAATTATGCCATTTTCAGTTTTACTTAATCTAGTAGGAACCAGTAATGCTACTGACAAGGAAGTTTTATGGAAATTTATAAAAAAATATAAAAAAAATATAAAAGTTTCTGATCATCCAATTCTAGATAGTTTAGTTGGTTATGCCTTAAAATATTTTGAAGATATAGTTAAGCCAAATAAAAAATATAGAAAACCCAATGATAAAGAAAAAAAAGCATTACAAGATTTGATCAAGAGATTAAAAGATTGCAAAGAAAATATGGAACCTGAGGCTATACAAACAATCGTTTATTCTGTTGGAAAGGATAATGGATATGAAGACAATTTGCGTGAGTGGTTTAAAGCAATTTACGAAATAATTTTTGGAGATCAAGATGGTCCTAGGTTGGGATTTTTTATAAGTTTTTTTGGAATTAAAGAAAGTATAGAATTGATTAATAAGTATATTAAATAATGTTTTCTATTTTAAAACCTTTTTTATTTAATTTAGACCCTGAAACAGCTCATGATTTAGCTATCAAATCACTTAAGTATAATCCTCTTCCTAGCAAAATGTTCGAAGTTGATGATGAACAAATGCTAAATATTGAATTATTTGGAAAAACTTTTCCAAATCCAATTGGCCTGGCTGCAGGTTTTGATAAAAGTGCAGAAGCTTATAATTCATTATTAAAACTTGGATTTGGATTTGTGGAAGTTGGAACAATCACTCCATTACAACAATTTGGTAATCCTAAACCAAGAATATTTAGACTGGAAAACGATAATGCTTTGATCAATAGACTAGGATTTAATAATGATGGGATAGATATTGTAAAAGCTAGAATTAAATCAAATAGTAAGATAGGTATATTAGGAGTCAATATTGGACCAAATAAAGAAAGTTTAGACCAAACAAAGGATTTCTGCTTAGGTTTAGAAAGTTTTTTTAATATAGCAGATTATATTACTGTAAATATTTCTTCTCCTAATACAGAGGGTTTAAGAGATTTTCACGATCAAAAAAAACTTATAGATCTTATGATTGCTCTTAATAAGATAAAAAAAGATAAAAAAACTAAAATTCCTTTACTACTAAAAATTTCGCCAGACATTAATCATAGTTATATTTCTGAAGTTGCAGAAACCGCAATAAAAAATGATGTTTCTGCTATTATATTAACAAATACTACTAATGGTAATAGGGATGATCTAAAAAGTGAATTTAAGAAGGAGATAGGCGGGCTTTCTGGCGATCCTCTACGTCAAATATCAACCGATATGATTAAGAAGTTTTACAAAGAATTGAATGGCAAAATTCCAATTATTGGAGTTGGTGGCGTTAACTCAGGAAAGTCTGCATACGAAAAAATTTTAGCCGGAGCATCATTGTTACAACTTTATACGAGCTTTGTTTATAGAGGACCATCAGCTGCAAAAAATATAAAAAAGGAATTAATTCAAATCTTAAAAACCGAAGGAGTAAAAAGTATAAAAGATGCTATTGGTAAGGGTTTATAACTAACCAATCTTTCCAAGAGAAGGAAAATATTCCAATATAAAAAATCCCAGAACTTGCAATTGGCCAGTTAAGACAGCTAAGCCAGTGAGTAATAAAATGACCCCTCCCGATTTTGTTATAATTGACATATATTTATTAAAACTTTTTGAAAATAATAAAAATTTATCAATTAAAATTCCAGAAATAATAAAAGGTATTGCCAAACCTAAAGAATAAAATGATAATAACAAAATACCCTCTTTAACACTTTCTTCTAAAGCAGCTAAAGTTATAATCGTTCCGAGAATTGGTCCTATACACGGTGTCCAGCCAAAACCAAAAGCAGCACCCACAATCAATGGAAAAGCCAAGTTATTACTATAATGGTTAGTAAAAATTCTTATATCTTTGTTCATAAAATTAAAATTAAAAATGCCAATTAACTGGAGAGAAAATAATATTATTATAACACCAGCTATGAATCTAAAAATATTTGAATTTACTAAAAAAAAATTTCCAATAAATGATGCGGTCGATCCCAACGCTATAAAAACGAAAGAAAAACCTAAAGTAAAAAAAATGGTTTTAATAACTACTAAATTTTTTTTTTTATATTTTATTTTATCTAATGATGTTCCTGAAATGTAAGAAATATATCCTGGAATTAATGGCAAAACACATGGTGATAAAAAACTAATTAAGCCAGCAAAAAAGGCTATAGACAATGTTGTGGTCATTAATACAATGCTGGTTTATTCAATCTTTCGGCTCTCCATCTACTTAGTTTCCTTCTTATAAAAGAAACAGCAACACCCGAAACTAAAGCTAAAAGAATTGAAGAAACTCCATAAACAATAGGATAATTATTTGCTAAATTAAATATCGTATTTCCAAATGCACTTATTTCTACAATTTTATCTGTGGGAATTTGAATTGCTGGAGTTCCATTTCTAAAAAAGGTATCGTAAGCCATTAGAATTCCTACGGAGATCATAAGTATTGCTAACAGTGTTTTTAATTCTGACCCTTGGAGTTTTTGTCCAAATTTTTGTCCAATATGTACACCAGCGATTGAGCCAGTGATTAGTATTAGAACAAGAACTAAATCAATTGTGTTGTAAGCAAAAGCATGTGAAGCTACAACAAAACCAGTTACAAATATGGTAACAAACAAAGATGTACCCGGTACTAATTTTGTCGGCATCCCAATTAAATAGATCATAGCCGGAACCATTAAGAAGGCTCCGCCAACACCCATAATAGCAGCAACGAAGCCTACTAAAATACCTAATATAATTGGAACTAAAGCGCTTTCATATACCTTGGACGTTTTAAATCTTGTTCTAAAAGGCAATCCATGAATCCAGTAATGTGTATGTAATTTTTTTTTTATAGTTACTTTTTTTTTAATTCTATCAATTTCCATGATTCCGTCTCTAAGCATAAAACTTCCTATGATGGCAAGAACGTACATATAGGCTAAGGTGATAACTATATCTATTTTATTTATACCTTTAAAATATCCAAAAGTTATCATTCCAAAAAAAGTTCCAAGCAAACCTCCGCCAATTATCATCCAGCCCATTTTTAGATCCATAGTTTTTTTGAACCAATGAGTTAATGTTCCAGAAGTTGAGGAAGCCAAGATATTATTTGCTTCATTTGCTACTGCATAGGCAGGAGGGATTCCCATAAAAATTAAAAAAGGCGTCATTAAAAAACCACCTCCAACACCGAACAGACCTGACAAGAAGCCTATTATAAAACTTACGAAAAGTATTAATATTACGTTTATTTGAACTTCAGCTATGGGTAAGTAAACTTCCATTTATTAATCTTTAAATATAACTAATCCTCGATATTAAGGTTGTCAATATTTAATATATTACCTTGATTCCATTCCCCACTAGTTCTATATACTCTCTAGGAAATTTCATATGTCAAAAAAATGCGAACTCACAGGCAGATCTCCTTTGAAAGGCCATAAAGTGAGCCATGCTAACAATAAAGTTAAAAGGAAATTTTTTCCTAATTTAAAACATGTAACTTTTAAAAGCGACATATTAAAAAGAAACATTACATTTCGTGTTAGCAATTCAGCACTTAGATCAGTAGATTATAAGGGTGGAATTGACTTTTACCTAAAAAGCGCAAAATCATATAAATTATCTCCAAAAGCAAAAAAACTGAAAAACAAAATATTTGTAAAAGCTTAAAAGCTTGATGAACAAAACATCAAATCAATTAATTTATGTACTTGCATCATTCATGGCATTCGTGGTCCTTGCATCTAACTATCTTGTGCAATTTCCAGTAAAGCATTTTGGTTTAGAAAATATTTTAACCTATGGAGCTTTTAGTTATCCTATAGCCTTTTTAATAACTGATTTAGCGAACAGAGGGTACGGCAAACATATTGCTAAAAAAATAGTATATTTTGGTTTCATATTAGGAGTTTTTTTAACACTATTCTTTTCAACTAATTTCTTGGATTTAATTTCTGTAAGAATCGCAATTGGATCTGGAACTGCTTTTCTAGTAGCTCAATTAATAGATATTTATATTTTTGATCAATTAAGAAAAAAAAGGTGGTTTGTGGCACCTCTCGTATCATCATTTATAGGTTCAATCATCGATACCTTTTTATTTTTTTCTATTTCTTTTTACGCAACAGGAATTAATTGGGTAACATTATCATTTGGAGATTTGACAGTTAAAATAATTGTTGCGCTAATGATGCTCATACCTTTTAGAATGTTACTTGTTCGAATTAAAGAAATAACAAATGTGGAAAAAAAATTTAATGTATAGTTTTTTTACTTTTTTCTGAAAATAAATTAGTTAACTGATTTATCATTACATCACCAAGCTCTTGTACATCGGCAATCTTAACAGCCTTGTTATAATATCTTGTAACGTCATGACCAATTCCAATAGCTAATACCTCAATATTTGAACTTTGTTCGATCCATTTTACAGTTTGCTTCAAATGTTTTTCTAAATAATCTCCAGAATTAACTGATAAAGTAGAATCATCTACAGGGGCGCCATCAGAAATAACCATTAATATTTTTCTTTCTTCTTTTCTTTTATTCAATCTATTAAAAGCCCAAAGAAGAGCTTCACCGTCTATATTTTCTTTTAAAAGTCCTTCTTTAAGCATTAAACCTAGATTTTTTTTTGATTGTCTCCATGGAGAGTCAGCAGATTTATAAATTATGTGCCTTAGATCATTAAGTCTTCCTGGGTTTGTAGGTTTATTATTTTGATTCCATTTGTCTCTGCTGTTTCCTCCTTTCCAATTTTTTGTAGTAAATCCTAAAATTTCAACTTTTACAGAACAGCGCTCTAGTGTTCTTGATAAAATGTCAGCACAAATTGCAGCAACCGATATTGGTCTTCCTCTCATTGAGCCAGAATTATCTATAAGAATGGAAACGATGGTATCCTTAAATTCAGTTTCTTTTTCTTTTTTATAGGATAAAGAATGAAAAGGATCAATAACCACTCGCGAAAGTTTTGAAGCATCAAGCATTCCTTCTTCCAAGTCAAACTCCCAAGATCTATTTTGTTTTGCTAGCAATTGTCTTTGCAGTTTATTTGCTAATTTAGCGATTAAGTTTTGTAAATTTGATAATTGTTGATCTAGATTTTTTCTTAATCTAATAATTTCTTCCTCTTTTTCCAATTCTTCCGCCTTCTTTATTTCATCATACTCATTTGTAAATACTTTATATTTATTTTTTAGTAAATTATTTTGTTTTCTTTTTTGAAACGTTGCATCACTTTTCATTTCTTTAATTTCGTCTTGATTTGAATCATTATTGTCCTTTTCTGAATCTAGAGTTGTATCAACAATATCTAGGCCAATTTCACTTTGTTCGCTATCTTGTTGTTGACTAGCAGCATTATTATCTTCGCTATCCTTATTATCCGAAAGTGAATTATCTTCTTCTTGTTCTCTCTTTTCATCTTTCTCATTAGGGTTTGAATCTTCGAAATTCAAATCTTCGATTAATTTTGTTATTTTGTTGCTAAATTTTTCCTGATTTTCAATATATTCTTCTAATTTTTTTAAATCATTTTTTAAATTTTTGTCGAATAACTTTTTCCAATAACTAAGTACTTTTTTTGTAGATTCATTTTGTTTAATATTGAAGAAATGGTTTCTTAAATAGAGCTCAAAAGCTTCTTTAATATTAACGTCCGATTCTGTTTTTATTTCATCAATTTTTTTATTTTTATACTTATTTTCGTAGCATTTTATTATATTACTTTTAACTCCTTTTAATTTGTTTGATCCTATTTTTTCATATCTAATTTTTTCAGCTATAGCATATAATGATCTTGCAGTTTTTCCCGTAGGCTCATTATTATTATAAATTTTTTGATCGGTATATTTTATTTTTAATGCCTCTGAATCAGCATAAGCTCTTAGATCAGTGAAATCTTGTAAATTTTTAAGTTCTGAAATCTCAGGTAAATTTAAAGATTTTTTTTTCGAGCTTATATTGTTACCAAATTTTATTTCTATATCGAAATCTTCTGAAATAGCCTTAAACGCTGAAGTGATTGCTGATTTAAATCTTTCTTTTAAAACTTCTTTTTCATCCATTTTGGTGTTTAAATTTTTATATTTACAGACGATTCTGGCAAATCGTCCCCGAAACATCTTTGATAATATTCGGCAATTATATTTTTTTCTAAATCATCACACTTGTTTAGAAAAGTAACTCTAAAGGCATAACCTACATCTTTAAATATTTCTGCATTCTCTGACCAATGTAATACTGTTCTTGGGCTCATAACCGTAGAAATATCACCATTCACAAAACCTTTTCTAGTAAGGTCCGCTACTTTAATCATATTTGAAACAACTTCTTTCCCTTCTTTGTTGTTAAAATGTTTTGATTTCGCCAGAATAATTTCTAATTCTTTATCAAATTTTAAATAGTTTAAAGTTGTTACAATATTCCATCTGTCCATTTGACCTTGGTTTATTTGTTGGGTGCCTTGATAAAGACCAGTGGTGTCTCCTAAACCAACTGTATTTGTTGTCGCAAATAATCTAAAAAAAGGATTTTGTTTTAAAACTTTATTTTTATCCAGCAATGTAAAGCTTCCTTCATTTTCAAGCACACGTTGAATAACAAACATTACATCAGGGCGTCCAGCATCATACTCATCAAAAACTAAGGCAACTGGATTTTGAATTGACCATGGAAGTATACCTTCTTTAAATTCCGTAATTTGTTTACTTTCCTTAATTACAATCGCATCTTTTCCAATTAAATCTATACGACTTATATGGCTATCAAGGTTTACTCTAATACAAGGCCAATTTAACCGTGCAGCAACTTGTTCGATGTGAGTTGACTTGCCAGTTCCATGATAACCTTGGATTAAAACTCTTTTATTAAATGAAAAACCAGAAATTATTGCGAGCGTTGTGTCTCTATCAAATTTATAGTTACTGTCAATATCAGGAACGTATTCATTTTTTTTAGAAAAAGCATCAATTTTCATTTCAGTATCAATACCGAAAATTTGATTGACTGAAATTTTAATATCAGGTTTCAGTTCAGCAAGATTTGTCATTTCTTTATCATTATCATTTTTAAGTGGCTGTACGCCAGAGTAATTTTCTTAAGCCTGTCTTCATATTTTTTACTACCTGAATGTTTATCTGGGTGAAATTTTTTTACAAGTGTTTTAAATTTTTTCTGAACTGTGGATAAATCGGCATTAAATTCTAGACCTAAAATTTTAAATGCCTCTCTATCTTTTGCGCACAATTTATTTTTACTGATTTTATTCGGAGCTCCATTACTAAAAAATTTAAATTTATCACTTAAAGCATTATTCCATAAAATGTTAAAAAAATTATCTGGGGAACCAAATTTTTGGGTAGGCCTATGCCAAGTAATGTCTGATTTTAAAAAATTTATAATTTCATCTTGGGACATTCCGTTAAAGTAATCCCAACTTTTGTTAAATAATTTTATATGTTCTTCACATAGCCATTTAAAATTCTTGCTGTTGTCCTTTTCCACAGGAGCTTTAAATTTTCCAGCCTCATTACAGCTTTTCCATTCACAAATATTTTTCATTGTTCACAGTCATTATATGATTTAATATTATAAATGTTAAATGTTAAATTACTTAGATAGAATAAAAAAAATAATTAACGAAAAAATTAATCCTGAAAAAATATTACTAATCGACAATTCATCCTTACATCAAAAACATAAATCTTTTGATTCAAATAAATTTCATCTTAAATTAATAATCGAATCAAAAAAACTAAGCAATATGAAAAAAATTGACGCACACAAATTAATTTTTGCAGCTTTAAAAGATGAAATGAGTAATAGAATTCACGCTTTAGAAATCGAAATAAATAATACTTAGTATAGTCGCGAATTAAAAAATCTTGCTAATTCTCCGCTATTTGAAAAAATATTTTTTTGGTACATTTTTCCAATTTTTTTAATAAGAATTAATTTAATATTACTATTTGTATTTTTTTTATCTTTTTTCATAAAATATATAATCTTTTTTATTTCTTGTTTTCTAAAATATTTTTTAAAATGCATCGGTAAGTTTAAATTACTGTAATGTTTTTTTATTAAAGAAAGATCTTTAAATGGCAATATCTTTTTTTCATGAGCAAATTCAGAAGCTAGCATAATACCAAGTAATACCGCCTCACCATGATTTAATCTTTTTGAGAAATTTTTTGCTCCTTCAAATCCGTGCGCAAAAGTATGTCCAAAATTAAGAACCATTCTTAAATTATTTTCTTTTTCATCTTTTGCAATAATTTTGGATTTAATTTTACAGCTTTGTATTACAGCTTTTGTTAAAATTTTATTATTCTCTCTATTTATTATTTTTTTTGCATTTTTGTTTAGCCAATAGAAAAAATTTTTATCTAAAATTAAAGAATGTTTTAGTATTTCTCCATAACCACAAATCATTTCTCTTTTTGGTAAACTATTTAAAGTTAACATGTCAACCAAAACAAAATCTGGTTGATAAAACGTACCTATCAAATTTTTTCCTTGATTTGAATTGACTGCTGTTTTTCCACCAATAGAAGCATCAACCTGAGCTAAAAGGGTTGTCGGTATATTAATAAATTTTATACCCCGTTTAGTAATGCTTCCAACAAATGCAGTTAGGTCTCCAACAATTCCTCCTCCAAAAGCTATAACACAATCTGATCTATTAAAATTATTTTTTAATAAGTAGTTTATTAATTTATAAGCAATTTTAAAATTTTTAGTTTTTTCATTTACCTGTAATTTAAACACTTTAGGATTATATCTTTTTAAAGCTTTAGTGAGCTTTTTTAAATGTAGCGAGGGTATATTTTTATCACTAATAATGCATATTTTTTTGACACCAGTTATATTTTTTTTGATGAGTTTATTAATATTACTGATAACTCCTGCGCCTAAATAAATTGGATATATTTTACTTTTAGATTTAATTATAATTTTACTGTTTTTCATATATTTTAATAATTTTTTCAGCAATAATTTCTTTTTTTAAATTTTTACAGTCAATTTTATAATTAGCCATACTGTAGAATTTTTTTCTTTCATTATACATTTCATTAATTTTTTGCACGTTATTATCTTTGTTTAACAAAGGCCTTCGATTATTGAACAGCACTCTATCATTTAAAATTTTTATATCTACATTTAACCAAATAGAAATACTAGATTTTAAAATATGTTCTCTAATATTTTTATTAATAAATGCTCCACCTCCAACGGCAATAACACAACCCTTTTTTTTTAAAATTTCTATTACTTCTTTCTCTTCCTCAGCTCTAAAAAAAGGCTCTCCCTTTTTTTCAAATATCTCACTTATCGACATGGAGTTTTTATTTTCAATAATTGAGTCTGTGTCAACAAACTCCATATTGTATTTTTGAGCCACAATTTTACCCAAGGTAGTTTTCCCAGCAGCCATCATTCCTATTAAAACAAGGTTTTTTTTCACTAAATGCCTAAGAATTTTAAATTTGATTTTTCACAATTTTGTCTTATTTTTCGAGTCTAAATAGTATTTAATAATTATGCAACTTCGATTAAGCCCCAAAAAAGATAGAAGCTTATTACAAAACAGGCTCCTTATAAAAACTATTTTATTTGCTGCAATTTTCTTTTTGGTAATTTTTTTGGTTGATAAAATAGAGAAACCGACTCCAAATGAACTCATCAAACAAGAAATTAGCAATGACAAGCTTATTACAGTTAAATAAATTAATTTTTTTAATTTTTTTTTTCATTTTATTATTAAGTAAATCAGCATTACCAGCTGATGCAGAAGATATATGGAAACAAAAAGAAAATAAGAACGCAGAAGAAACAAAAATTGATATTGAAAAAAAGATAACTATAGAAGGATCAACTTTAGGAGAGGATATTAAAAAGATATCAATTGAAGTTGATCAACAAGAAATTAAAAATTTTGATCAAACGTTAATAGGTATATTTGATCCACAAGATAATGATTTTAACTTAAACATGTGGGTAGAATCTGATGGTCAAGAAATTAAAAAAATATTAAAAAGAATTAACAAAATTAAACTTTCAAAATTTTCTGAAGATTTACTTTTTCAAGTTTTATTTACCAATTCATATCCACCAAAAAAAAATTTAAGCACAGAAGAATTTAAAAAAATAAAAATCAATTGGTTGATTAAAAATAAAAGATTACAAGATTTAGAAAATTTTCTTAAATTAAACCCTTCTGTTGGAAATGATAAAAAAGTAATAAGTTTATTAATAAATGATTATTTATCTTCCGCAAATGTGAAATCCGCATGCGAAAAAATGAGAGTAATAAGTAAAGATGTAAAAAATGATTATTTAGATAAATTTTTAATTTACTGTCTAATAAACGAAGATAGAAAAAATGAAGCTCAGTTATTTTTTGACTTATTTATTGAAAGAGGTAATCAAGATTTATTTTTTGAAGATAAAATTAATTTTTTATTAGGATTAAAGGAAAAAGCAAATCAAAAAATTAATGATGACAATTTATTAAATTTTTATTTATCACACATAACCAGCGATAATTTTGACTATCAACCAACTGAAAATACAGATAAATATATTTGGCGATATTTATCGTCAGCCAACCTAATTAAAACTAATGATATAGAAAACGAAGAATTAATATTAACATTTGAGAAAGCTGCAGCCGAAGGCTCTTTTGATAGTGAGGAAATTTTTAAAATTTATGAACAAATTTTATTTAATATTAATCAATTAATTAATGCTAAAGAAGTTTATAAAAATTTACCAACTTTTAAAGCAAGAGCTCTAATTTATCAAAGCATTCTCTTAACCGATGATGTCGAAAAAAAACTTTATTTAACTTTTTTACTTAAAGATCTTTTTGAAAAAGAAAATAAATCCAAAGTTTATTTGCAAAAATTATTAAGCATTCTAAAAAGTATTGAGCCTAGCGCTGTTCCAAATAATTATGAAGAACTAGTAGAAAGAACCTTAGAAAAAAACTTGTTTGAGTACAAAAAGATTAAATTTGATAATGAAATACTTCATAGATCGAAGGTGATAAAACATTTTTTAGAGGAAGATTATAAAGCGTCTAAGACAGAAAAGGATTTTAAATCAGTATATAAAAAAATAAAAAGAAATAAAAAATACTTTATTTCTATTAAAGATATTATTGTTCTAGAATCTTTGCAAAATGATGGAGTTAAAATACCTTCCGATTTAGACTTTGCTCAACTTTCAAGCCAGTTGACTGTTCCTCAAAATTTACAAGAATTGGTCGAACAGGAGCAGGTTGGATTACTTGTTTTAAAAGTTATTGAAATAATCGGAGAGGATAAGATAGATTCATTAGATCCTGAAACTATATACTTTTTAAACAAAATATTGAACGAACTTAATTTGAAGAAAATAAGAAATCGTATTTTAAGCCAAGCACTTCCCGTAAGAGTGTAATTTTTTTTACCAAAAAATACACTTACTTGACTATATTAATCTAATATTTTATTCATATTTAATGGCTATAAAAAAAATTTTGACCGAACCTAATAAGATTTTAAGATCAAAATCTCTTCGAGTAGAAAAGGTTGATGAGGAGTTGCAAAAGCTAATGGACGACATGCTTGAAACTATGTATGCAGCTCCAGGAATTGGTTTAGCGGCAATTCAAGTAGGTGTTCCAAAAAGAGTCATAGTTCTTGATATAGCTCCTAAAGATGGACCTAGAAATCCAATGTATTTTATAAATCCAGAAATAATTAAAAAATCAGAAACTAATTCGACCTATGAAGAAGGATGTTTATCAGTGCCAGGTCAGTTTGCTGAAATTGATAGACCAGATAAATGTCAAATAAAATTTTTAGATTATTATGGTCAACCTAAAGAAATTCAAGCGGAAGGTATGCTCGCTACGTGCATTCAACATGAAATGGACCATTTAGAAGGAATTTTATTTATCGATTATCTATCAAAATTAAAAAAAACAATGATTGTTAAAAAACTTTCTAAACAAAAAAAAGAACTTGAAAGAATTGTAGTTTAATTTCAATAATAAATTAATGTCACTTAATGTAGTTTTTATGGGAACCCCAGAGTTTTCGGTCCCAACTCTTGATTTATTAATCAAAAAAAAATTTAATATTAAAAATGTATATACACAGCCTCCAAAGAAATCGAAACGAGGACAAAAAATAAATTCCTCTCCAATTGAAGAATTTTCAAGAAAAAAAAATTTAAATTTAAGAAGCCCTAAAAGTTTAAATAATGATGAAGAACTTAAATTCTTCAAAAATTTATCTCCAGATTTAGTAGTTGTCGTTGCCTATGGACAGATAATTCCAAAAAATTTTTTAGAAATACCAAAGTTTGGTTTTATTAATATTCATGCTTCTTTATTACCAAAATGGCGTGGGGCCGCACCAATTCAAAGAGCTATAATGAATCAGGATAAAAAAATAGGTGTTAGCATTATGAAGGTAGAAGAAAAATTAGATACTGGACCAGTATTAACTTCTAAAGAAATGGAATTAGATAAAAATTCAACATACGGAGAGATTGAAAAAAAACTTTCAATTACTGGCGCAAGTTTATTGGTTGAAACTTTAAAAAAATTGAGTATCGAAAAAATAGAATTTATAAAACAGGATGATAACAAAGTTTCTTATGCAAGAAAAATAAGTAAAGATGAAACAAGAATAAACTGGAATTTAGAAGCAGACAAGATAATAGCTCATATACATGGACTAAGCCCTAGTCCAGGCGCTTGGTTTGAACACAAAGGAGAAAGATTCAAAGTATTTAAAGCAACCAAGTCTTCGTTATCGGGAAAACCGGGAACTGTAATGGATAAAAATTTAAATGTTGCATGTAAGTCAAATTCTATCCAAATTTTAGAATTACAAAAACAAGGAAAGAATAAACAAACTGTAAAAGAATTTTTATTAGGTTACAAAATTAATAATGGAACAGTT
>MDTE01176730.1_pt1 | contig 17854 bp, 14 predicted proteins | sample 811231 | NCBI WGS metagenome assembly MDTE01 (sample SAMN05326651, study PRJNA326480) | marine metagenome | isolation source: seawater | place: Indian Ocean: Red Sea | collected 2010 | reverse complement strand
TTCGAGGATCGTGCCATCGACGTCAAACAGCCAGCCGTGATAGCAACAGCGAATCCCCTTCTCCTCGATCTTGCCGAATTCGAGTGACGTGCCGCGGTGGGAGCAGTGCTTCTCCAATAGACCGATCTGGCCGCTGCCGTCTCGAAATGCAACTAGATCTTCACCTAACAAACGCAAAGAAAGCGGCAGATCGCCGAGGTCCTCGATGTGCAGGAACGGGTGCCAGAAGCGGCGCAGATACTCGCCACCCGGGGTGCCTGGGCCAACTCGCACCAAGGTGTCGTCGACCGGCGGCATCGCCGCTTGGTGGTAGGCACCGAAGGGTTCGCTGAGAAAACGGCCCGACATACTTGTCCTCCTATAGCGCGCTCGTCGCGAGTGGTGGCCGCTGCCCGGCCAGCACCTGATCGAAGGCTTCGCGCGAGACCTTGCGGATAAGCTCCTGATCCTTCTCAGGCGTTGCTGCCGGCGGTGCTTGACGTACGATTTCGTTGGCATAGATCGGCGTAAAGCCGTTCTCTGCGTGGTCGATTCCCAGGGGACTATCACCGCGCTGGACTGTCTCGATACCCTCACGAATCATGCGCCGCACCAGCGCGACGCCGCGATCGGAGCGGCCGAGATGCTCGATCGCGTGCACTGCGATTGGACGCTGGCTGACCTGGGCGTCCCAGTCGCCCGGATAGCGCTGGCGTTCCTCATAGGGGCGGTCGCCGTAGTTGGTAGCCAGCGCGTCCGAAGGTTCGGCGAGATAGTCAGCGCTCTGATCCTGACCATAGACAAAGGAGTATTCGACGGTGTTCTCGTCGTCGATCGGCACCCGCCACCGCGTAACAAGCGGTGGCGTTCCAACTATGTCCTCACCCTCGGGGAAGACCGCGGGCAGAAGCGGCATGTTTCGCAGCTGGATCACATTGGGGACGACGTACTCCATCGAGCGCACCCAGATCGTGTCTTTGACTCGACGCGCAACATGGCAGGTGACGCCGTGGTCGGTGGTCCAGTAATCGTCTTGACCCTTGTCGCACAGCTCCTCGACCGGGCGCCCGTCGACATCCTTAAACTGCACGCCGAATACCGAAGCATGGAGATAGGCCTCGTGCACGGGGTCCGCGACGTTGTCCATGATCTGCAGCCAGTTGCACGGTTTGACGTTGCCGCCGAGGCGCTCGCCGATGCCGAACACCAGCCCGTCCTGCTCGAAGGTCTCGAAGCGGCGGAACGGCGGCTTCTTGTCCGGCGGACCCATGTAGGCAAACACCAGTCCCTGGTGCTCTACAGTGGGATAGGCGCCGTGATAGAGCTTGCCGACATAAGGGTTTTCGTCGGGTTCTGCCGGCGCTTCAAGAATCGCTCCGTCGTTGCCGAACAACCAACCGTGGTAGCAGCAACGGATACCAATTTCCTCGACCTTGCCGAACTCAAGCGACGTACCGCGGTGGCTGCAATGCAACTCTAGGAGCCCGATCTCGCCGGATTTGTCGCGGTAGATCACTAGGTCTTCGCCGAGCCGGCGGATCGCCACCGGCAAATCACCGAGCATCTCCGACTGCGCCACCGGGTGCCAGAACCGCCTTAGATACTCGCCTCCCGGTGTGCCGGGGGCTACGCGCGCCAGCGTCTCGTCATAGGGCGGCACTTGTGCCTGATGGTAGGCGCCATATGTATCGGTGAGAAAACGCTGTTGCCTGGACATATTCTTTCCACGTCCTTCACCAATTGTCACCGCCTACCCCCCCACGATCAAGAGGCCGGGCCATGTTGATTCGTCCTTGACCTCAATTAAGGAGGTTCGAGTCGAGACCTTCTCTGGCAATTATGGCCGACTATACTCGCCCAAAGCGCGAAAAAGCTTATGTTTTAGCCTCTACGCTGAGTAACGGCCAAACACCGTCATCAGTTCCTCAAGCTTCTTCCGCTGTTCGTTGGGTTCGCCGCTGACGATCGCATTTTCGACGCAGAACTCGAGATGGTCCTTAAGGATTTCGTTCTCGACCTTCTTCAACGCCGCTTTCGCCGCCCGTATCTGCGCGAGAATGTCGATGCAGTAGCGTTCGTCCTGGACCATGCGCGCAACGCCTCGAACCTGGCCTTCGACCCGGCGCAAACGGGCAATTGTGTCATGGTGCGTAGCATGTTGCATCTAGGTACCCTACAGGGGTATAGTATATTTGTCCATCTCTTTGATGTTAAGCCAAATTAAGCCACGATGCCCCCAACCGTGAAGGACCCCGTCTGCTATATGGACGTCGATCCCGGCTTGACCGATCACCACCACGCGCACGCTGGCCAGACCTACCACTTCTGCTCAGCCTACTGCCTAGGCAAGTTTGCGGCCAAGCCCGATCAGTATCTCGGGGACAGTGTAAAGCAGGAAATACTGGTCCGAACTGACATCGAATACACCTGCCCCATGCACCCCGATATCATCCAAATCGGTCCAGGGATGTGTCCGGTTTGCGCGATGGCGCTCGAACCGTTGGACCCGACCGCCGACGTCGGGCCAAATATCGAGTTGATCGATTTGAGCCGCTCCTTTGGGATAAGCGGGATCCTGACGATCCCGTTGCTGCTGCTGGCCATGGGCGAGTTGGCTCCCGGTCTCGACCTCGCGTCCTACGTGCCGCCGGACGTGTCGGTATGGGTGCAGCTGATGCTCGGTACACCCGTTGTGCTATGGGGTGGTCGGTCGTTCTTCCAGCGCGGCTGGGAGTCCCTGATCACACGAAACCTAAACATGTTTACTCTGATCGCCCTCGGCACTGGCGTTACCTGGCTGTACAGCGTGGTTGCGACTGTCGCACCGCAGGTATTTCCCATCCCATTTCGAGATGGATACGGGCTTGTCGCGGTCTATTTCGAAGCCGCCGCGGTCATCATCGTATTGGTCCTTTTGGGACAGGTACTCGAGCTGCGCGCACGCGAGCAGGCTGGTGCAGCATTGCGCTCGCTCCTCGATCTCGCGCCGAACAAAGCATGGTTTGTCGGCAACGACGGCAGCGAGAAGGAGATCAGGCTCGATCAAGTCAGCGTCGGCGACCGGCTAAGGGTGCGACCCGGCGCCAAAATCCCAGTCGACGGCAAAGTGCTCGAGGGTCACAGCTCGGTCGACGAGTCGATGGTTACCGGCGAACCTATCCCAGTCGAAAAAATTGCAGGCGAGAAGGTCATTGGCGCCACCGTCAACGCCAGCGGCGGCTTCCTCATGCGAGCCGAACGCGTCGGAAGCGATACTATGCTCTCGCAGATCGTCCGAATGGTCAACGAGGCGCAACGCAGCCGCGCCCCGATCCAACGTATCGCCGATATGGTCGCGGGATACTTCGTTCCCGTGGTCTTCGGAGTCGCGGTCGCGGCCTTTCTTGTATGGTCTAACTATGGGCCACCGCCGTCGTTTGCCTTCGCCCTGATCGCGGCAGTTTCCGTACTCATCATCGCGTGTCCGTGCGCGCTCGGACTGGCAACACCGATATCAATCATGGTCGGCATGGGCCGCGGCGCTCACGCCGGCGTGCTCATCAGGAACGCTGAAGCATTAGAGCGTCTCGAAAAGGTCGACACGCTGGTTGTCGATAAGACCGGAACCCTTACCCACGGCAAACCGGCATTGACCGCTGTCATCAGCAAGGGAGGCATTACAGATTCCGGTCTTCTGCAGCTGGCGGCCAGTCTGGAGCGCGGCAGCGAGCATCCGCTCGCGGCTGCGATCGTCGGCGCCGCCGAGACCCAAGGCGTGAAACTCACCGAGGCGACTGCGTTTACCGCCAAGACCGGTAAGGGCGTGGAGGGAAAGGTCAACGGGCACTGTGTCGCACTCGGCAACGCGGCATTACTAGACGATCTCGGCGTCGATGGCGGCCAACTCATGGATGATGCGGAGCGGCTTCGTGGCGATGGCGCGACAGCGATGTTTGTGGTCGTCGATGGCACGGTTGCCGGACTGATCGCGGTCACCGATCCAATCAAACCCTCCACTCCCGAGACGATCCACGCTCTGCGTCAGGAGGGCATCCGCGTGGTCATGTTGACTGGCGACAACCGGACTACCGCCCACGCCGTGGCGCGGGAACTCAGCATCGAAGATGTCGAAGCCGACGTTCTGCCCCAGGACAAAGGGCGAATCGTCCGGCGCCTGTGCGACGCGGGCCATGTAGTCGCTATGGCCGGCGACGGCATCAACGACGCGCTAGCGCTGGCCGAAGCCGACGTGGGCATTGCAATGGGTACCGGCACCGACGTTGCGATGGAAAGCGCCGATGTCACTCTGGTCATTGGTAATCTAACCGGGATCATTCGCGCCCGCCATCTCAGCCGCGCGACGATGCGTAACATCCGGCAGAACCTCTTCTTCGCCTTTCTCTACAACGCCCTCGGGGTACCGATTGCTGCGGGGGTTCTTTATCCGGTTATCGGATTATTGCTGAGCCCCATGATCGCAGCAGCGGCAATGAGCCTGAGCTCGGTATCGGTAGTAGGCAACGCGTTGCGCCTGCGATTCGCACATATATGAGGTCGCCGCACCCACTCGCGGCGGCACGGTTTGCCCAGGCGGCCGAAATTTGGATATCGTCTGATTACTGAGATACGCGGCCTGGCGCCTCCCGCGCGGTTTCGCCGCGTCCAATAGAGCCAACAACACTGGAGCCCATCATGGCGCCCGTACCGCTTACCATCGTCACCGACAACTATGACCGAGTGCAGGGCGTCAAGAGCGGAAGGGTGCCCGTCGAGGGTTGTGACGTTACCTATTTTCATCTTCCGCCCTCAAGCTCGTTCCCACGCCTGATGCGTAATCGCGAGTTCCAGGTCTGCGAGATGTCTCTTTCAACGTACATGCTGGCTCGCTCGCGCTATGACCTGCCCTACCGCGCTATTCCGATGATCGTCAGCCGGGTTTTTGCGCACTGCTCGATATGGGTGCGTAGCGATGGCAGCGTTGAAAAACCGGAGGACCTCAAAGGCAAGACCCTGGGTCTTCCCAACTACCATTTTACCCGCGGCCTGTGTGTGAAAGGCACGCTGGCGGACGAGTTTGGCGTCAGCCACACCGATATGAAGTATTGCTTCGGAGGCGTCGATACCGCGTTCGATCACGCCTACATGAAGGAATTCGAGCTTCCGGATGGAGTCGAAGGCTCCGCTGCCCCGCCCGGCAAGACGCTCAGCCAGATGCTGCTCGACGGCGAGATCGATGCAATCACCGCCGCCCGCGATCCTCAGATTTTCCTCGAAGGCCACCCCGATGTGAAACGTCTGTTCCCGGACTTTCGTAGCGTCGAACGCGAGTATTGGGAACGTACGCATGTGTGGCCGATCATGCATGTGCTCGGCATCCGAGAAGACGTGCTGGAAAAATATGAATGGCTGCCCATCAATCTGCTGGACGCTTTCGAGCTCTCGAAGCAGACGGCTATCGAACGGCTGCACGAGCTAGACGCGCTCACTGTCACGTTGCCTTGGCTAGTGGCTGAGGTTGAGGAAACCAAGGCGCTGATGGGCGAGGACTATTGGCCGTTCGGCATCGAGCCCAATCGGCCAACCCTGGACACCATGACCCGCTGGTCATTTGATCAGGGTATCTCGGCGTTCAAATGGATGCCTGAAGATCTGTTCGTCGAGACCACGCACGCCTGGCGCCCAGTCGATGCGGGGAGAAGGTAGTTTCTGAAGTTATTGACCGACCTCTGCCCCTACCGGCTTCTCGCCCTCCATGGTGGTCCGCCACTGCGTGGTCCGCGCTGTCGCTGTTTTCCTAAAGCGCCGGCGAGCCCGGGCGTCAGTTCAGGCGGCCGCCAAACCGTGACTGGGTGGCGCGTTGGTAGAGGAAGTCGATCGACCCTATTCAGCGGCTATCGCACGCTTTCGTTTAGCGACAGTCGGCGATCCTTTGAGCGAGCGCTCGCAAATGTCCCGAGAGACCTGCTTGAGCAGTTCACGTTCGGCATCATCGGAGCCTGCATGAGGGACCCGGCGCACGATCTCGTTTGCGTGAGTCGGCACGTCGCTTGCCGCTTCGCCACGTACGACGCCTCGGGGATCCCCGCCATCGGCAGCCGCTTCGATTCCCTGACGAACCATGCGACGCATCATCGCCACCCCCTTGTCGGTCGAAGCCAGATGCTCACAGGCGTGCACCGCGATCTGGCGCTGGCTCACCTGAGCGTCGTAGTCGCCGGGAAAGCGCTGGCGCTCCTCGTAGGGCCGGTCACCATAATTTGAGCGGGTCCCGGGGATCGGATTGGTAACGTATTGGTTCTCACCGTCCTTGCGATAGAAGATAAACGCGAACTCGGTTGTGTGGGCGTCGTCGACAGGTACCCGCCAGCGGATCAGCAGCGGCAGGAACGATAATTCATCCTTCCCCTCCGGGTAGCGCGGGGGCAGCGTAGGCGACAGCGCGACCAGGGCTATATTGGGGCAAATGTATTCCATCGACCGAACCCAAACCGAATCAGCAACGCGGCGCGATTCGTGGCATAGGATGCCGATCGGTGTTTCGAACCAGTCGGGCTCGCCGAGCTCCAGCAACTCGGTAACCTCGCGGCCATTATCGTCGAGGAATTGGATGCCGCTGTGGCGTGCGTGCAGAAACGGTTCGTGTACCTGGTCGACGACATTATCCATCACTTGCAACCAGTTGCAGGGCTTGATGTTACCGCGTAAGTCGGCCTCGCCATGACCGAGCGCCATACCCGGCTGATCGTATATGTCGAACATCGGGAACGGGGGCCGCAACGCTGGTGGTCCCATATAGCTAAACAACAGACCGTTGTACTCGTACACCGGATAAGCACCCTGATAGAGCTTGCCCTCATAGGGATTGCTCTCGGGCTCGGCCGGCGCCTCCAGCACCTTACCGTCAACGTCGAACAGCCAGCCGTGGTAGCAGCAGCGGATTCCGTGATCCTCGATCTTACCGTACTCGAGCGAGGTCCCGCGGTGACCGCAGTGGCGCTCCAGTAGCCCGACCGCCCCGCTTTTGTCGCGGAACACCACAAGGTCCTCGCCGAGGATGCGGACTGCCACCGGCAGATCGCCGAGCTGATCGGCGTGGGCGACGGGATGCCAGAAACGCCTGAGGTATTCACCGCCAGGAGTCCCTGGCCCGACCTCGGCCAACTCGTGGTCAACTTCCGGTACAACCGCGCGGTTATAAGCGCTGAAGGGCTCGGTGAGACGGCGTCTCAATTCCTGCATCCTATTTAATCCTGCTGGGTGGCGGCCTATCCCACTGCTGATTCCTGATCGTCGACTTCGTAATTGTCACCGTTGAGCGCGTGCCAAACGAGATCATCGAAGAAGTGCACGCCGTGCTCGCTACGCCACGAGTGCTCCGCATCAACCATTAGGCGCCCCTGGGTGTAGCCCTTAGAGCGAATACCGACCATCTGCTTTTCGATCGACTCACGGTCCTGCGGCACGGCCGTGTTCATGTGATTGTCCATCTGTGCCAATTCGTACTCGGTCGGCGGATCGTTGAGCACGAAGTGGTCGATGTGCCGGATCATGTTATCGATTCCCGTCGGCATGATCTGCGCAACCTTGAAGTTGGGAGGCCCGTGGTGGGTCATGACGATCAGGTTAGGGAACAAGAACCAGATATAGACGTTCTGCACCATCGATTCCGGGCCAATGTCGAACGGCAGGACATTACGAATCTTCTCAATCACCTCGTCGTTTCCCCAACTGATGTCGACCGACCAGATACCGTGCTCCTGCGAATCGAAGCTGAGATCAAGATAGGAGTCCTCGCCGCCCATCACCTGCGGGTGGATCACCGGGCAGTGGTAACACTCGAGTTGATCGCCCATCAGCTTCCAGTTCGCACGTAGCTCGTAGGTGTCCCGGCGCACGTACTTGAGTTCGCTGAGGTTCGGCAGCACGCCATTGACCATGTCAGCAAGATCCCCTGCCCGACTCGCCAGCGACGACGCGTTTGGGTCGAGATTGACGAATGCCATGTGTAGGAATTCTTCCACTTGCACCGGCGCCAGTGAAAAATCGCCATGGTCGAAGTCGGCCACGTTCTCGGCGTTGCCGGCAGCCTTCAGCACTCCCTTGTCATCGTAGGTCCAGGCGTGGAACGGGCACGTGATCATCTTAGCGTTGCCCTTGCCCTCTAGTAGGACATGACCGCGATGCATGCACACGTTGTAGTAAGCCCGCAGGTTCATGTCTTTGCCGCGGATCACGAAGACCAATTGATCGAGGATTCTAGTAGTGACGTAGTCGCCCGGGTTCTGTAAGTCCGCGAGATAGCCCGCGAGCAGCCAATTCTTGAACCAGATCTCCTCGCGCTCACGCTCGGCGACCTCGGGGTCATAATAGTAGTGCGCTGGCAACGTGTAGGAATGTTCGGCGACGGGATGAAAGCGGCTGGTGAATCCCGCGGGGCGCGTCTTATCTGCGAGGGCGGTCATGCGCGGCTCCTGACGTTCTTTATCAAGCCATTCTACCTAACCGTGCCTGGGGCACAAAGGCGCTAGCTGGACAAGCAGTACTCGCAACGCCTTTCCGGGCTGTCGTGCTCGCGCTCTAAGCCGTTTCGTAGCGGTTGCCATTGAGCGACTGCCACACCTTGTCATCGAAGAAATGCACGCCGTGCTCGCTGCGCCACGAGTGCTCACGGTCCACCATCAGCCGGCCTTGGGTATAGCCACGGGCGTGCATACCTAACTGCTGCTTCTCGATCGCATCACGGTCCTGCGGTACCGACGTGCCAACGTAATTATCCATCTGTGCCAACTCGTGGGCGTTGGGTGGGTCGTTGAGTACGAAGTTATCGACAATGCGGAACATGCTCTCGGTGCCTGTCGGCAGAACCTGTGCCAGCTTGAAGTTAGCCGGGCCCTGATGCGCCATCAGCAGCAGGTTGGGCCACAGGAACCAGATGTGCACGTCCTTGACCATACTCTCTGGTCCAACGTCGAACGGCAACACCTTACGCATACGTTCCAGTAACTCATCCTGCCCTTCGATGATATCGACCGACCAGATTCCGTGTTCCTCGGTCTGCCAGCTCAGCTTAAGGTAGGAATCGTCCTCTCCCATAATTTGTGGGTGCAAAACCGGGCAGTGGTAGCACTCGAGCTGGTCGCCGTAGAGCTTCCAGTTGCCCATGATCTCATAGCTGTCGCGGCGCACGCGCTGCAGCTGGTCGAAGTTGGGCAGCACCCTGCGGATCATCGCTGCAAGGTCGCCGGCCTGGCTCGCCAACGATGTCGCGGCCGGGTCGAGATTGACGAATACCATATTGAGGAATTCCTCAACCTGCACGGGCGCCAGCGCGAAGTCACCGTGATCGAAGTCCGATACGTTCTCCGCGTTACCTGCTGCCTTCAGCGTGCCATCTAGGTCATAGGTCCAAGCGTGGAACGGGCAGGTAATGTTACGAACGTTACCCTTGTGCTCCAGGAGCACATGGCCACGGTGCATGCAGACGTTGTAGTAGGCGTGCAAAGCCCCGTCACGCCCACGGACGATAGCGATGAGCTGGTCGAGGATTCGCACTGTGATGTAGTCGCCCGGATTCTCGAGATCAGCGAGAAAGCCGGCTAACAGCCAGCTCTTAAACCAAATCTCTTCGCGCTCAACGGCGGCGATAGCGGGATCGTAGTAGTAGTGCGCCGGCAACGTATAGGACAGCGTCTCGTCCGGATGGAAGCGGCTGCGAAACCCTTCTGGGCGCTGGGGTTCGACGGTAGTACTCATCTTGCCCTCCGCCGACGAGGGTAGACCTAATCGGTGACCTGAAACACCCCCTTGATTTCAACTGGGATGTCGCGTGGCAGCTCAGCCATGCCGACCGCGGCACGGGCGTGCTGCCCGACCTCCTGGCCAAACACGGCAACAAAGAAATTCGAGGCGCCATCGATCACTGCAAACTGACGGTTAAAGCCAGGCGCCGAATTGACCATCCCCAGGAGCTCGACGACTTTAATGATCTTGTCGAGATCGCCGATCTCAGCCTTGATCGAGGCGAGCATGCTCAGAGCACAGGCCTGCGCGGTGAAGACCGCGTCGTCCTCAGCAACCTCTCCGCCGACCTTGCCCTCGGTAATAACGCCGGGCAGTTCAGCCGGCCCGTGCCCCGACACAAACAGCAGGTTACCGACCTGCACACATCCAGTGCGGTTGGCATTGGGGAACTTGAACGCTTGCGGAAGTTCCAAGTGCAACGATTGGATCTTTTCCTCGACCTTGCTCATCTCCCCCTCGCTTATGAAAAGGTGCCCGCTAGTAACGACAGGGGCCTCTGTCGTGCGGGACGATCCTTCTAGACAAGATAGATCGCGAGGTCCTCGTCGATCCCCTCGAGTTTGGGCAGGCCCTCGGTCCGGTCGACGTAGAAATTCACCTTTAGCGCATCGGGTGTATCGATTACCACTGCGCGGCGGCTTTCCTCGTCGATCTCGGTAACAACACCGACGTCCTCCTGCTTAGCGCGTGTAATCGAGTCCTCGAGCTCGGTCTCGTTGAAACACATAAAATTCATGTGGTGCAGGCCTGCATCTCGGCCTGGTTCGGTGCGGAACAGCGACAAGTCCCGCAGGCCGCAGGTGCCACCGAGTACGCTGTAGGGGGTATCGCGGCCGCCGAACAGGGGCGTCAGGCCTACATAGTCAGTGTAGTAGTCGTAATTTGCCTCGTAGTTGTCTAACACCATACAGGCGCCCGTGATCTTAACAGGATGGAACACCGCGCCTTCGACTCGGACTATTTCGGGGTTGTTCTCGTAGTTCAGGGTATCGTCGGGTTCGATATCACCGGGGTGCCAGGGTGGATTCGGCTTGTGGATGTCGCCGAAGCGCTCCTCGTACCAGCGCATCTTGGTGTCGGCGTAGATTTCGTTGACGTTACCATCGGGGTCTTTGTTGTAGACCGAGTGCGAAATCTCATGATCGATGGTGCGGTCGTATCCGACCCCGTCGGCAAGCGCCCGCTTGAAGCCCTCAACCAAGTCGACCTGGTTTTCCAGCTCCCAAGCGAGATGGTTGAGGCCGGGTAAGTAACCTCTGCCGCGGTCGCCGAGGATATCCACCATGCCGATGTCGTGATGGGTGTTGCCGTTGGTCAGGAAGCCGGCGTTGAGCGCTGGACGCCGATAGGCTTCCCGTAGGCCTACAACCTTGGTGTAGAAATCCATCGAAGGGTCAAGCTCACCGACGTAGATATTGCAGTGACCGATTCGCCGTGGACGATAGTAGTAGCTAATACCGGCTTCGTGTTCCTGAACCGCCATCTTGCCTTCCCCTCTCAGGACTGAGCTTCCCGCTTTGTAGCGTCATTAGTTTACAACAGCGAGAAGGGATTCGCAGTTCCGTCCCACAATGTCGCGCTTTTTGTCGTCGCAGATACCCTCGAGCAGATTATCGACATAGTGTTCAGCATTGAGCCCGACCGAACGCACATGCGGAAAATCCGAACCCCATAGGATGCGCTCCGGCCCTAGGATGTTGATGGTCTGGGCCGCGTAGCGATCGTTGATCAGTACGTGCCAGCAGCGTTCGAGCACATAGTCACGCGCGGGCCGCTCGAGCTTAGGCAACTCGAACCGGTGTCCCATCGCAAACTGCATCTCGTCCATCTTGGCGATAAAAAACGGGATCCAGGAGATCTCGAACTCACTGCACACGATCTGCAACTCGGGATAACGGTCGAAGATGCCTCCCCAGATAAACTCATCGGCGAGCACGTCCATTATCTCGGTACGGGTCGCAAGGTAGACCCCCCCAAGGCCTTCGAAATCGCCATCGACCGCAGCCTGGATCGAGGTTTTTCGGCGCCCAGTCGCGAGGTGCAGCGTGATCGGCATGCCAAGATCCTGCGCCGCCGCCCAGATTGGGTCGTACATTCGATCGCGGTAGAGGGGCCGCCCCTTGGGCGCCTGGAGACTTATCATTGCACCGATGTGTCCGATTTCGCGGCATCGTGTCATCTCCGCCACGGCCCACTTGGGATCGTCCGAGGGCACCGTGGCGATCGGAATCAGGCGCTCTCGATCATGCGAACAGAACTCGGCGGCCCAGTCGTTGTAGATCGCACAGGCCACACGCATCGCAGGCCGATCCGGCCCGACCAGCTGGTGCAGGCCGAAGGTCGGATAGATCAGCTCGCAGTCAACACCGGCGCGGCGCTGGAACTCGAGCCGCGGGCCGGGCTCGTAGCCCACCGCGACGTCGAGCCCCATATCAGTGATTTCCTTCTCGTCAGCAGACAGACTCATCACCCGCAAGCCGGTGAAAAAGAAGCGCCCCTTTTCGCCGCGATATTCCTCGATCAGCCGCGGCGTGCTGTCACCATACGTATCGCCCATCGCCTTGACCCAGAGGTCGACGGGCTCGTTGACGTGAGAGTCGGCGGAAACGATACGGTCGAATTTTCCAGTCATGAAATTATTTCGTTGGTTGGCGCCGAACCAAGCGGAAGATCACCTGCTTAAACCCGTGGGGATATTCGATATGTGGGAAGTGGCCGGCGTTCCCGACCGTCGCTTGCCGCACGTAGGGCAGTTCACACACCACCTGCTTCCTAATCCAGCTTCGTGCGAGGATCGCCGGCGGCGGCGTACAGTGCTGCGGCGCATCGCTAGGCTGCGTCGCTCACCGCTTCGTCGCCAAGCGGTTCGTCCCTGAGGAAGCGCCGCACCAAGGTGTTGAAACGCTCGGGATGCTCCATGTGCGGCGCGTGCTTGCACTTATCGAACCCGACGAGGGTCGATCCTTCGATCTTGGCCGCCGCCTCCTCGGCGCGCGAGAAGATTACCCGGGGATCGTTGAGGCCCCAAATCAACAGTGTCGGCACATTAATCTCGTTCAGGCGCTCGGCCGTACGGTAGGGCTTCATCGCCTCTAGGTCCATCAGCCCTTCCATGCGCATCTTGTAAGCCGTAAGCGCGTGCGGGAGCCGGTAGGTCGTTAGCTGGCTAAGGATCAGCTCGGGCGGCACATCGTCAGGGTTATAGAACACGTTCTGCATACGCTTGAGGCAGGCTTCGTAGGTTGGGTTGCCGTAGGCTGAAATCCCGTTGGCGTAGGACTCCTCGAGCTTCTTCGCGATCTCGCCCTCCGGCAGCGTACCCGAGCCCGAGCTGATCAAGATCAACTTTTCAACCCGGTCAGGGATCTCGAAATAGGTCAGGATCGCCATCATCGCGCCGAGCGAGCTGCCAGCCATCGCGAACTTCTCAAAACCAAGCTGGTCGGCAAGCCCGATCAGGTGCTTCACCGTATGTGGATGAGGCGGACCGTTCTGCCACTCGTCGCTGATCTCGGTAAAGCCGGTGCCGAGGCAATCGGGTCCGACCACGCGGAAGTCCTGCGCTAGGTCGTCGATGTTGCGCAGCCAGCACTCACCAGAAACGCCGACGCCGTGGACTAGAATCAATGGATAGCCATCCTCGCCCTCGTAGTGGTAGCGGGTGGGGATACCGTTGACCTCCGCAAACTTTACGCGCATGTCGTTCGCTCCTATGCCGCTTTAATGCGGTCGTCTTCAATCGTCTCGTCCTGCAGGAAGCGCCGAGCTAGTTCATTGAAGCGGTCGGGCACCTCAATGTGCGGCTGGTGGCCACATTCATCGATCCCCACCAGGGTTGAGTTCGGAATCTTGTCGGCAGCCTCGACCGCACGCTGATAGATCACCCGTGGATCATTCATACCCCACACCATCAGAGTAGGCACCTTGACCTGGTCTAGCCTTTCGGCCACGCGGTAGGGGCGACAGGCTTCAAGATCCATCAGTCCTTCCATGATCTGCTTATAGTTATCGCGTACATTAGTCCGAGCGTAGAGCGTAACCTGCATCCACACGAGTTCGTCGGGGATGCGCTCTGGGTAGTGGTTGATGCGGCCAAGACGTGCGCGGCAAGCGTCAAAGTCCGGCTGGTCCATTGCCGACAGACCGTTCTTGTATGCGCCCTGGATTGACTTCAGCATTTCCTCTTCCGCCAGCGTCGCTGAGCCCGAGCTAATCAGGATCAGCTTCGCAATCCGGTCGGGCATGTCAAAGTAGCTGAGGATGCATAACATCGCGCCGAAGGAACTGCCGCACATCGCGAACCTGTCGAATCCAACCTGATCGGCGAGCCCCTTTAGGTGTGCGACAAAGTGCGGTTGTGGCGCCCCACTGCTAAAGTTGCCGATGCCGGTAAAGCCCTGGCCGAGTGTATCGGGGGCTACCACCGTAAAGTGTCTAGCGAGGGCGTCTACGTTTCTGAGCCACGCATCGGCCGAGATCCCAGCGCCGTGCACCAGCATCAACGGGGGGCCACCGTCACCTTCGTGGTAGTAGCGTGTGGGGATGCCGTTGACCTCAGTGAACTTAACGCGCATCGCTGCACCTCCCGGCTGGATGGGCCTTGTCGTTCGGTAAGTGCATGTTGTTACCCGGCGCGGAGCCTGTCAAACGGCGTAACCCCACTGTAATCCGATGCGGTCAGCTAAAGCCCAGGCAAACCATTTGTTAACGACGCTATCCACTTAATCAGGCTCGGACCTACGCTAGCTGCTTCGCTTTCTGTCCCTATGGCCCAGGACCGTGGTTGTTCTACCGATTGTAGCTTTAGCCTGAGCCGTCTTCTGATCTAGCCTCGGTACTCCAACGTTATCCACCGTGGTAAGTTCCCCACAGCGCCATTCCTACAAACAAACTCATGGCTCCCGTAACCAGCAACGCCCAACCCCGCTCACTCGATACCGTCAACCGTATGATCGCATTTTGGTTCGACCTTAGCGCCGCGGCCACCGCCACATCAGCCCTTAGGTTGGCACCCTCGGCACCGTTCAGGGTCGAGCATATGCTATTAGTAGTTACAGAACCGCAACCAGTTTTAACCGCTAGCGCCTCGCCGCTTTAGGGAATCCCCAATGAAATATATTCACAATGCCATCAGGTCCTTGAAAGTTATATTTATTCGAAAATCCATGCCACCAGATTCTAAACCTGATGGTTCTGATAAATTCGTTTTAAAACGCAGAACCTACGGACTTCAATCTACCCTTTGGATTCTTTGTTTTTTCGCCTTTATGACTCTAGTTCAGAGTATTGTTTTTCCGAGTTATGCCCATTCATACTCAGCAAGAATATTCACCTTGACTATGCTCTTCACGTTTACTGTGATGGGCATATTCGGGGTTATCGTTCGGGAAAATAACTATAATAAGATTTTTATTTCCAGCATATTAATCTTGTTTGTTAGCTTTTTTTTAATAGACCACGCCAACACCGCCGAGGCAGTCTGGCAGGCAAACTCCAACCCCCACTTAGGTCGCCAAGCAGATTATTTATTCCAGCTACCTGCGCTGTACATACTTTTGTCAGCTATGCTTATGCGGCCCATAGTCACTGTCGTGGCAATCGCACTATTTTCATCGATGCTTGTCATGTTCCATTTAAACTTGTTCTCTCAGGGAGATTTATATTTCTCAATCTTGCGATCAGAATAGCAGGTTGAGTTAAATGCCATAAACCAAACTTGGTATGTCTTTAGCGTTATATTCTTTATTATCGTATCAGGCGTTGCGCTTCTGTTATCCTGGATCACAAACGTTGTTATTAGCGATGCTTCGAAAGAAGAAAGGCTACGCAATGCGCTCGGGAGATATTTTTCGCCAGAAATTAGAGATGAAATAGGAAACATAGAACTAGAGTTCGAAAGCGAAGTGGGCAAAGAACAACAAGTAGCGGTTCTATTTACCGACATAAAGAATTTCACGAGAATTGCTGAGAAGTTAAAACCAGAGGGTGTAGTAGACCTATTATCAAACTACCAAAAACGCATGATCTCCTCTGTATTTCAAAATAAGGGTACGGTGGATAAATTTATTGGGGATGCAGTTATGGCAACATTTGGCACGCCACGTTCTCGGGGCAATGATGCGCAGAATGCGTTAGATTGCGCTCGATCAATGCAAATAGCGTTACGCCAATGGAACAAAGAGCGATTGGAAAATAATGAGGATGAAATAGAACACAGGATTGGGATTAATATTGGATCAGCTATTGTTGGAAACATTGGCAGTGAAGACAGGGTGGAATATACGGTAATCGGTGACCCAGTAAATGTTGCAAGTCGAATTTTAGAGAATTGTAAAAAGCTAGAGAGAGATGTCTTGGTCTCAGATGATGTCTACAAACGCCTCGATGAAAATATTGAGACGGAGGAGTTTGAAGGAATAGAAGTGCGGGGGAGAGATGAAAAGATTAAACTACACTCGGTAATATTATAGGAATTTCCTCTGTGTTATATGTGAACGCATGGCTGCGGCTGCATTGTGCTCCATACGCCCATTAATGACCTCGGCGATAGCACGATCGCGGAATAGAGGTTTACCGAAAAGCTGGTCGGCCTCTAATCCAAAAAAAGGCTGATCGAACAGGGCTGAGGGTGAAAGATAGAGAGCTCCTATTTGAGACTCAACGGTGACGATCGCCCGAGTTTGTTAAGTCAGAAAGCGTTTAGGTTAACCAGGCCGATAGTCTGTTACGGCCCGCCTATCCACAAATGCACCGCTACGATGTAGCGAGACCAGAAATCTAGTGACAGCGGTAGCGTGGGCGTTATCTTGCAGGCGGTCCCACGGCTAATTCAACCGCCTCCGCCCATGTTCTTATCGACCCAGCAAGCCCGGCGCGGCATGGTCGTCGCCCCCCATCACCTCGCTGCCCAAGCCGGTTTGGGAGTGCTGCGAGAGGGCGGCAACGCAGTCGAAGCGGCAATCGCCACTGCCGCGGCGATCGCTGTGGTTTATCCGCACATGAACAGCATTGGCGGCGATAACTTTTGGCTCATCAGCGATGGTGGGCCGCCTCTAGCAATCGACGCCTGCGGGCCAGCAGCCGGAGCGGCTACGATCGATCGCTACTGCCAGCTTGGCAACGAGGCTATCCCAGCGCGGGGCGCCGACGCGGCGCTGACTGTTGCCGGCGCGGTCGGCGGTTGGCAGACAGCACTCAAGGTCGCCGCGCGCTGGGGTGGGAAGCTGCCGCTCGCACGGCTATTTCAGGACGCCGTCGCCTACGCTCGGGACGGCTTCCCCGCGACCCGGTCGCAGGTAGACAACACACGTGCGAAACGTGGCGAGACCGAGAACGTTCCAGGATTCACTAATCACTTCCTCGCCGACGGAGACGTCCCGGCGGTCGGTGAGACCTTCGCGCAGCCTGCTCTAGCTGCGACCTTTGAGCAGCTGATCAAGGCGGGCCTCGACGATTATTATCGTGGCGATCTCGCCCGTGAGATTGCCAAGCAGCTCAGTACAGCCGGCAGCCCGCTGACGCTTGCCGACCTCGAAGCCTACAACGCCCTGACAGTCAGTCCGCTCGCGGTTGCCCTTAATGCCGGTACGGTCCACAGCCTGCCGCCTCCGACACAGGGACTGGCGTCGCTGATGATCCTCGGCCTGTTCGAACGGCTCGGCGTGACAGAAGGCGAGAGCTTCGAGCATATCCACGGCTTGATCGAGTGCACCAAAGAGGCGTTCAGGGTGCGCGACGCCTATGTCACCGATCCCGCCTACATGAAGGTGAAGCCAGGGGAGTTTCTGACTAAGGACTACCTCGACTCCACTGCGGTGGTGGTGGATATGACCAAGGCAGCGCCGTTCGGTGCGCTGGCGAGCGATGGCGATACCGTTTGGTTCGGCGCGATCGATGGAGAAGGACGGGCGGTCAGCGCGATCCAGAGCCTGTATTGGGAGTTCGGCTCCGGCCTGGTGCTCGACGGCCTCGGCATCACTTGGCAGAATCGTGGAGCCTCCTTCTCCCTCGATACCAATTCGGTCAATCCGCTAACACCGGGACGTCGACCGTTTCATACCATCCACCCGTCGCTGGCGCGTCTCGCCTATGGCCG
>MDTE01063438.1_pt1 | contig 17855 bp, 15 predicted proteins | sample 811231 | NCBI WGS metagenome assembly MDTE01 (sample SAMN05326651, study PRJNA326480) | marine metagenome | isolation source: seawater | place: Indian Ocean: Red Sea | collected 2010 | reverse complement strand
TGCTGGGAAATATTTTCAGGACCTTGGAGTCGATGTCATAGATGCTGATGATATTGCAAAGGCTGTCATGGAACCTGAAGGTAAGGCTTATCAAGAATTTATTCAAACATTTGGTATTAAGTATCTAGATCATGAAAATAAAATAGATCGCAAAAAATTAAGAAAGTTAATATTTGAAGACAAAGATGCCAAAGCTGCTTTAGAGTCAATTATCCACCCCTTAGTCTCACAAGAGATCGGTGCTTTTATTCAGTCTGCCAAAAGCCCTTATCAAATAGTGATTGTGCCTTTAATAACTGAAACATCATCTGCGGATTTTTATGATCGCATTCTTGTGATTGATTGTGAGGTTGCTAAACAATTATCTCGGGCTGCGCAAAGAGATGCAGTCGAGATTGATGACATCCGCAAAATTGTGAATAAACAAGCAAAAAGAGAAAAGCGTAATAGCATTGCTGATGATATTATTGAGAATTCTGGAACCTTGGAAGATTTACAAACACAGGTCAAAGAACAACACAAACAATACTTAAAATTAATAAAATGAATACTTGTCCTCGTTGCAAAGCATCAACTAAATTGGATAAACACAATAAATACCGACCTTTTTGCAGCAAGCGATGTAAATTAATTGATCTTGGGGAATGGGCAAATGAAACAAATAAAATATCAAGACCCATTCAATCAGAAGATTTTTACGAGGATTAGGTAAACATACTAATACCAGCTATACCTGATGCCCCATATTCTTTTGAAACTTTTAAATCAGACAATTCCAAACCTCCAAGAGCAAAGACAGGAATACTACTTCGGCTTATTAGTTCTGAAAAAGTGCTCCAGTCAATGTTAGGAAATTTTTTATTTTTACTTTTTATGGGACTTAATAAACAATAATCTAACTCTAACTCATTTGCTCTAATTAAATCTGCTTCATTATGACATGAGCAGCCAAAAATATATTTTTCGTCCAGCGCCCATATGTTCTCTTCTACACGTTTTAGAAAGTCATTGATTTGACTTTTTTTAACTCTAAATATTTCATTACTTTTAAAGTGAAACCCTCCACATACATGTGCTCGTGGTAGTGTAAATAGGTCTTCCGCAGATCCAGAGTTCCAAACAACAGGTGTAAACATACCAAGACCAGAGTGCCTGGATTTTACATCTTGAGGGACTATTACATCACCATCTCCATGAGGAAATATAACACCACCATTTCTTTGAAAAATATCCCAAAAGCACTCTTCAAAAAATGCATACAAATCAGCTCGCTGACAACCTTCCAAAGATTTATTTCTAAAGATAATCAAATCCAAATATATTTTATTACCTAAAAGAATACTTGATAAATTATCTAAATAACTTTTTATTGAAGACTCATCATCTAGGTCGGGAGTAATTGCACAATAACCTTTGTTGAATTTCTTTTTCAAATCAAATAATTTTCCAACCCTCTGCTTCTATTAAGGGTTTTGCTTTTTTATATTTTATCTCTTTCGTTTCTCGACCATTAGTAATTTTTACAAGTTCATTTCTACCAATTTTTTCTGACGAAATAATAGGTTGAGTTTTTTCAGGATGACTGCCTTGAGGAACACTAGTTTGAAAATTTTCTTCTCTTTTTAATTCAATGTCTTCTTCGGTTTTTTTTATATTAGCCTGTTCTAATTTTTCTAGTTCTTCTTTGGAGGCAATCGTGAGATTAAACAAAATTCTTATAGTTTCTGAATTGATTTCATCCAACATATTTTCAAACATTGAATAAGCCTCTCGTTTGTATTCATTCTTTGGATTTTTCTGCGCATAAGCTCGAAGTCCAATACTTTGTCTAAGATGATCCATTTCTGCTAAATGTTCTTTCCAGTGAACATCAAGGATTTGGAGCATGATTTGTTTTTCAAGATTCTTTCTATTTTCACCAATGGGTGCATATTTTAGTTGGTACATTGCTTGAGCCTGACTGTTAATCAGCTCACAAATTGATTCGTACTGTAAAGTTTTATCCTCTTGAATAGTGGAGGCAAAGGTTTTAGTAAAGTTAAAGTTTTCTTTCAGATATGCATCCATTTCATTTAACTGCCATTGAGAATCAACAGAATCTGGGGGGATAAACGAAGCTACTATGTTATTGAACTGATCAATAATTAGACCATTAATAGACTCTTCAATATCCTCTGCATCTAGCAAATCATTTCTAAGAGCATAAATTGCTGATCTTTGATCATTAGCAACATCATCATATTCCAGAAGGTTTTTGCGAATGTCAAAGTTACGATTTTCAATCCTTTTTTGAGCATTCTCAATACCTCTTGATAGCATCCGATGTTCGATATGCTCATCTCCCATGCCAATTCTCTCAAAAAGAGCACGACGGGAATCTGTGATAAATAATCTCAATAAATCATCTTCAAGGGAGAGAAAGAACTGAGAGCAGCCCGGATCACCTTGTCTACCAGAACGTCCACGAAGTTGATTATCAATACGTCTAGATTCATGTCTTTCTGTACCTAGAATAAATAAACCTCCATTATCGATGACAGTATGATGATCTGCATCCCAACTATCATTAGAATCTTTTTTTCCTCCCAGTACGATATCTGTTCCTCGCCCTGCCATATTAGTGGCAATGGTTACTACTCCAGGTTTTCCGGCATTTGCAATAACTTCTGCCTCTTGCGCATGCTGTTTAGCATTGAGGACTTGATGAGGGATATTTTGCTTTTTGAGGAGTGAGGATAAATATTCTGAAGATTCGACAGAAACAGTTCCCACTAGAGTGGGAACTTGTTTAGTACGTAATTCAGAAATTTTTTCAATGATAGCTTTAAATTTAGATTCTTTGGAAAGAAAAACCAGATCATCAAGATCTTTTCTTACCATGGGTTTGTTAGTCGGAATAATGACAACATTTAAACCATAAATTTGATTAAACTCCAATGCCTCCGTATCAGCAGTACCAGTCATCCCAGAAAGTGTTTTAAATAATCGGAAAAAATTCTGAAATGTGGTGGATGCTAAAGTTTGAGACTCCCGTTGAATGGGAACATTTTCTTTACTTTCAAGAGCCTGATGCACACCTTCGCTAATCCTCCTTCCAGGCATAGTCCGACCGGTATGTTCATCAATCAGAACTACTTCATTGTTTCGAACTAAATAGTGCACATTTTTTTCATATAAAAAGGTAGCTCGCAATGTAGCTTGGACAAACCGCATGATTTTGATGTTAGAAACCGAGTATAGGTTTTCAGATTGTGATAATAATTTCATATCCTCAAGCATCGATTCAACTAGCATATAACCGTCATCCGTAAGATCAATCGTTCGATTCTTTTCATCAATTATGAAGTGACCTTTTTCACTCTCAGCCAGCGGTTCCTCTTCGGTATCTTCTCGCATCTGTCTTGCCAGTTGAGGGATTATGGACTTGATTTGTCCATACATTTCAGAACTTTCATTCGTTGGTCCAGAGATTATTAGGGGTGTTCTTGCCTCATCAATTAAAATGGAGTCAACTTCATCGACAATTGCAAAATCAAGTGAACACTGGACTCGATCTTCTTTTCTAAGAGCCATATTATTTCTTAAATAATCAAAACCTAATTCATTATTAGTGGCATAAATAACGTCACATTCATATGCAGATTTTTTTTCTTCAATTTCTTGTCCTGAATAAATTACACCAACAGTTAATCCTAAATATTCATAGATAGGTCGCATCCATTCCGCATCTCTTTTGGCAAGATAATCATTTACGGTCACCAACACCACTTTATTGCCAATGGCAGCATTAAGGTAAGCCGGGAGTGTTGCAACCAAGGTTTTTCCTTCACCAGTTTTCATTTCAGCAATATTACCTTCTGCTAATGCAATTCCACCCAGTAATTGAGAATCAAAATGGCGTAATTTGATAGTTCGTTTTCCGGCTTCTCTTACTGCTGCAAAAGCTTCGGGTAAAATTGAAAAAATATCTTCATTGTCAGAATATTTTTTAAATAAAGATTCTTTATAGGATTGAAAGAATAAAGCATCTTGATCAGAAAATTCAGCTTCTAATTGCGAAATCTGATCAACAGATTTTTGCATTTTTTTTAATTTTCTATCGTTGCTGGTACCGAAAATTTTTCCGAGGAAATTAAACATAAATCTTTGATTTCAACTAAGCATCCTCAAAAGGAGGTCGTGCATAAGAAATGGGAGCATCATCAAGATCTTCAAATTCGACGATCTCAAAAGCATCTGGGGTTTCACTGATTTTTCTAAGTAACTCATTATTGAGAGCATGGCCTGATTTATAACCTACAAACTCACCGATTAAATTATGGCCAAGCAGGTATAAATCTCCAATCGCATCGAGAATTTTATGTTTAACAAATTCATCATCAAAACGAAGCCCTTCCTCATTGAGAATTTCATCCTCTCCAATATTGATGGCATTTGTCATATTTGCCCCCAAAGCTAGATTCTGTTTCCTAAGGGATTCAATATCCTTATTAAAACCGAAAGTTCGGGCACGGCATACCTCTCTGACAAATGATGTCGATGAAAAATCAATGGTTGACTTTGCAGGATATCTATTTTGAACCGGATGATTAAATTCAATTGAAAAAGAAACTTTAAAACCATCAAATGGCTTGATGTAGGCATAAGCATCATCTCTAGTTACTTTGACTTCTTTGAGTACTTTAATAAATTTCTTTTTAACATCTTGTTCAGCAATACCAGCAGCTTGAAGTAAGAAAACAAAAGGTCCTGCGCTACCATCCATAATTGGCATTTCTGGACCATCAACCTTAATTAAGCAGTTATCAATACCCAAGCCTGCAATTGCTGAAAGTAAATGTTCAATGGTTGAGATTTGATTTGTCCCTGAACCCAGAGTAGTTGATAAAGTAGTAAATCCAACTTCTCGAGCCGTTGCTGGAATTTCTAAATCTTCTTGGAGGTCTGTTCTTAAAAATCTAATGCCTGTATCAGGTTCAGATGGCATTAATTCAATGTTAACTTGTTCACCACTATGCAGACCAATGCCCGAAGCTTTGATTGAATTTCTAAGTGTTCTTTGCTTTAACATTTAATTTGAAAAACTTTTTTTTACGCCGATGACTTCATTAGCTGCAATTCCCATTGCTACAGAGACATTCAAGCTATTGATTTTATCATTTTTTATAAGATTTACATGTATATCACAGGCCTCGAGAGTCTTTACTCGAATACCTTTTTCCTCTGAGCCAAACACCAGAGCAGAATTGCCATCTCTAATTTGTTGCAAACCGTCTTTAGCATGCTCAGTAAAGCCAATGATCTCAAAATTAAATTCTTTTAATGTTTTAATGCAATTTAATAAATTAGAAACATAAAATATATTTAAAAGATCTGAGCCTCCACAAGACACTCTGTGAACGGTATCAGTCGTTGGTGCACAGTGATCTTTATTAATGATTATTCCATCAATATTTAATACTGCTGCAGTCCTTAAAATAGCCCCAAGATTTCTTGGGTCAATAATATTATCTAAGACAATAAATGTTTGGTTAGTTGATGGATTTAAGTCGAGAGTTTTTTTTAAATCCTTTAAATTTTGTTTAGCGGACTCAATGACTTCAACTACAGGACTTTTCTTTACTTTTTTCGAAAATTCAACTTTCAATCCAATATCTCCACACTTTTCTTTAAGTTTTTCTATCCTGTCATCAGATCTTTCCAAGGGGAGGTAGATTTTCTTAATGCTCTCTGGCTTGTTATCTATCAAGATTTCAACGTGGTGAAAACCTTCTCGCAGATTATTTTTATTATCGGTATTCATAACCTAAGACTATTTTACGTTCACTCGGCAACACATTGTCTATTCTGACAGTGATTGGATCACCGACTTTAAACACCATCCCTCTTTTTCGACCTTTTAAATAATTTTGATGTTCATTATAAAGATAGTAGTCAGAAGGTAAATCTGAAACATGAAGTAAGCCTGAAATAAAAAAATCTTTAATTTCACAAAAGAGGCCAAAACTCGTGACACTAACTATTTTTGAATTAAATGTTTTTCCAATTTCATTTTCTAAATGATAGCAAATCAATTGTTGAGTGACTTGCCGAGAAGCCTGCTCTGCTCTTTTCTCTAATTCTGAAAGTTCAGCACACTGATCTTCAAGAAGATTCTGTGTGTAGACCACCTCTTTGTTTAATAAAATTGACTTGAGTATGCGATGTATGACCAGATCAGGGTACCGTCGAATTGGCGAAGTGAAATGTGTATATTCCTTGAGTTGAAGGCCAAAATGACCACTTTCATTAACCGAGTACACGGCTCTTGGTAAATTTTGTAAAATGAGATTTTGCAAAATTTCAAACCCTTTTTCTTTTTTTGAAATACTTATAGCTTTTTTTAATATGATCAGTGGGTCAGAAAGATCTTGTTGTTTTAAGGTATTAATTTTGTCAATAAGTGGTTTTAGTTTCGCTTCACTTGGAGGAGGGTGGTATCTATTTATTGCAAATGATATTTTCGACTTAATAAATAAAACAGCACAAGTATTGGCTGCAATCATAGATTCTTCGATCATTTGATGGGCAAATAATCGACTGGGTTTTACTATTGATTTTACTGCCCCACTGTTATCACAGTCGACTTGTGGCTCATTACTCTCAAAGTCCAGAGCATTTCTTTGCATTTTTTTATCTAATAAGATATTAGTAAGAGTTTTGAGATGGGATATTGAGCTTTCAACTTCCGGCAAACTCAGGGCTTGCCTCTCAGTTACAAAACTCTCAACTTCAGAATAAGTTAATCGATGTTTTGATTCTATGGTGGCAAGTACAAAATCAAATTTGTTAATGTCACCATCATCATCAAACATCATCTGACACACAACAGTGTTACGATTTTGATGGGGAACCAGAGAGCAAATATTATTGCTGATAACTTCCGGTAACATTGGAATTACTGATCCGGGAAAATATATTGAAGTTCCTCTCTTCCTTGCCTCTTTGTCCATAGCAGTGTTTGGTATTACTGCACTACTCACATCAGCAATAGCTACACGCAAAGTAAAACCTTGACTTGTTCGTTCGCATAAAACCGCATCATCAAAATCTTTTGCATCTTCTCCATCAATAGTGACAAAATGCATATCGGTAAAATCTTTGTAGTTGCCTTGATAAGGAAAGTTAGATTCTGATGGTAGTTCTTGAGAAACTGCACTTGGCCAAGCACTTGGTAACTCAAGCTCTTCTATAGCTTGGTTTATTGCAGTTTCAAGTTTGTTCATAATTATAAATACAACTTATCAACTAGAAATTATATTCAATAATTAAATGTAATAGTCGTCCTCGCGGATCATGAACTCTGGTATCAAAACTAAAATCTGGTGCATCAAATAATCTCGGAGCTTTTTTATCAAACAAATTTACAATCGCAAGTTTTGAGGATAAAGCACCAGTGCTAATAGCAAAATGACGACCTATTGAAAAATCAAATAATAAAGATGATTTTATAGTATTAGTATAACCATAGGTAAGACCTAGACTACTGATTGGTCTTTCATTCTTGTATCCGTCTATATATCTAACCGTAAGTCCTGAGAAATAATCATTGGATTTCCAAGTTATAAATCCGTTAATTCTCTTTGCAGGCAAGGAATGAGTATGCGCATCATAATTAAACTTGCCCACTCGATTGACCAAGACTGAACCTCCATCAATTTCCTGAGGAGTCATAAATTTACTTATTTTTGTTCCTTTTAAAACGAATGTTAAATCTTCAATAAAATCTATATCTGCAGTGTAAGACATCTGGATGTCATAACCTCTTACCAGGGTGCTTTCTTCATTAAAATATGAGGTAGTAACACCGACTAGATCACCTAATTCATTCCGAGTAATACTTGGCCCATTGGGATCTGCTGTTAATAGCGCTTGAGCATTTTCAGCTTCGACTCTATTTTTATATTTCACTTCCCAAAAATCAGTGGAAAGTTTGAAAGAAGAAATTTCATAAATTAGGCCTAAGTTTTTATTTTTGGAAGTAGCAGGTTTGAGATCTGGATTACCAATTACAGCCTGCCTTACAAAGACAGAACTCGTGACATCTCTAACACTGCCTAATTTTATAAAACTAGAATACATTTGAGCCATGGAAGGCATTGAAAATCCAGTACTCTGGGAGAATCTAAAGCTAAGAAAATCACTAAAATTATATTTCAGAGATACTTTAGGATCTAATGAATTTTCATTATTCATAGACTCATATCTTGCTGCCAGTCTTAGATTAACTTTTTCTGTTAAATTGGTATCCATTTCAGTGAAAAGAGCTTTCGAGGTTCGTTGACTGTCAACGTTAGTACCTCCACCTAAAAAAAATAAATCTGCAATCTTTAATAACTTTCCGTCATTATCAAAATCTGCACGACTAATTTCGTCGAATATTACATCTAGAGATTCCTGGTTATATTGAATCCCATACGCATACCGCAGCTGGTTCCATGCAGAGGTGAATGTTAAATTTAAGCTGTCTAGATGAGCAGTCTTTTTTGAGACTTCTGCACCAGAGACATAATCAATCAGCTCTTGTGAGTTTTGACTAGAATCAAATATATTCCACATTTCATCTCCGTTTGGACCACCCTGTCCTTGAATGGCGTCGAGGAATCTAGAATCAATAATATCTGGACGAAAATGATCATTTTGGTGTCGACTTGATGACAATGTTAATTCTGCAGAAGTTGCAACATTTACTTTAAAACCAATCTTTGCAGTTAAATGATGTTGGAAGATATCTTTTGGAGAACGGGGTGAGTCGTATTCTGATCCTAAGGGTCTACCGTACCATTTTAGTGGTACATTGAACGGGCTGCCACCTTCTCCAGGTAAGATATTCCGTGATAGAAAGGGTAAAGCGGGATAAGAGGGCGATTGCGGATTATCGTTGACTTTAACAGTTGATGCCAGCAGAGAAATATTGATATTTGCCTTATTGGACACTCTTGAAAAGTTTAGGTAGGCTTTTTTGTGACTTTCATCATTTACAATGTTGAATCTTTCACCGTACAAAAACCGGCAAAAAGATCCGTCCAGTACACCTCCATTGGCCTCACATTTCGGGTCAGGGACAAATGTTGTCTCATTCGGATAAACCCCTGCATAATCTCCAAAGGTTACTTCATCTGGAGCAAGCAGTTTGAATGTTTTTCCAAAAGTACTTAGTCCTAACTCAGCAATACCAGGAATTTCTCTTGCTGAAAGCGGACTTCTTTCAAGAATGTTGATCCCGGTAACAATATTGCTGCGATTTATATTTTTACCAAAAAGAATTCCCAGACTTTTATCGTTGTGATTGTAGTTAGAAGCTTTTTGTGAACCAACTTTAACTCGCATACCCTCAAATTCTTTAATAGTTATGAAGTTAATGACTCCGGCAATAGCATCAGAACCATAGAGTGAGGTAGCACCTTCTTTGAGAATTTCGATTCTTTCAATTGCAATTTCTGGAACAATGTTTGCATCGATGTAAGCCTCGCCGTCATCGGAAGTAGTACCTGCAAATGTATGACGATTTGAATTAATCAATAGTAAGGTTGATGCATGATCCAATCCTCTGAGTGTGATGGATGTCATGCCTTGATCGGTACCCTCGAGAGCATTAGTTTGGAATCTTGAACCAGAACTTATGTTTAGATATTTACTAATTTCAGCTAGTTGAGTAATGTTTAAGTTTTCTAAATCTTCTTTATTAATAACTTCTATAGGCGATGAATCATTTTCAAGATTATCTATTAAACTTCCAGTGACAACTACCTCTTCAACGTCAGCAACTAAGAGCACTTGAAAAATTAAAAGTCCCAGAAAGATATGTTTTTGCAGCATACAAATATTATTACCCGATAATTTTACAAGATTGGAGACGATTTGAAAGATAAAAAAAAACGAGTCTATTGCTAGACTCGTTTTTATATAGTGAGATTAAAAACTTAGGTTAAAACGTAAACCAAAATTTTTACCTGGTAAAGGAACTTGATTCTTTACAAAAGAAGCATGATTTCTTGCAACCTCATCAAGAAGGTTATTTGCAAATACTGACACTCTCAAAGAACTCCCATTCAGGTCGAAAGTCCTAACGAGTTTGGCATCAAGCATCTGGTAACCACTGGTTGCGGATTCCTCTTCAGCAGTATCTGTTTGAGAGTCTACATCCTTGAAACTCAAATCAAACAAATAATCATTTACAGAATATCCTACTGAATAAATATTTCTTGCAGGACTCATTCTGGGAATATTCATTCCGCTTGATAAGCTTCCATTGACAACATCTCTTGAAAAAGATACTTCTAGATCTCCACTTGCTAGATTGAATACTCTGCCAATTTCAAGTTCATATCCATCCAGTTCAGCATCTTCTTGAAGGTAATTTGCAAGAATGAGACCACCATGATCATCGTGACCTTCTTCGTGTTCTTCCTCATCATGATCTTCATCCTCATCATGGTGCTCTTCCTCATGCATATCCATAAGATACACATAATTATCAACATCATTTATGAAGAATGATAATGATGCAAAGAAATTATCATTTACATAACTGACTCCAAGGTCGATGTTATTTGAGGTCTCAGTGGCAAGATTAGTATTACCTACTTCAAATCGTCCTGTTGCTAAATGCGGGCCGTTCATAAACAGCTCAACCACTGAAGGAGCACGCTCAAGGCTGGAATAACCAAAATTAACATCCCAGTTTTCATTGAGGGATCTGCGAAGGTCAATAGAAAAACTTAAATTATTTGTATCAAAGTTATAATTTGTTGTCTCTTCCTCTTCTTCTTCGTGTTCTTCTTCCTCATCGTGATGCTCTTCCTCGTGATGTTCAGTAATTGAACCATTGGTGTCGATTTGGTCATATCTCATACCAAAACTTACATCAAATAATCCAATTTCTAGATTAGCAAAATATCCTAAGGTAAGTTCTTCTCTATCAGCTGGATTCATAAAAGCTTCATCACCAAAAATTTTAATGGTTTCATCTGAAATATTTAATGATACTTTTTGAGTCATTGCGTCGTTTGAAAGATCGAATATAAGACCATATTCGGAAGAATCATTACTAAAGGTTGTCGGACCTTCTTCACCATGCCCGTGATCATCTTCATCACCATGTTCTTCATCACCACCATGCTCTTCTTCAGCATGTTGTTCAGTGTGAGCATACTCAGAATCTTGGAAGAAAAAATCCACACTGTTTACTAAGTTTCTATCAAGAGCTATTGATCCTTTGATATTAAATTTATCCGAATCAGTCACAGAGAAGATTCTTTCTCCTTCATGTTCATCATGACCGTCCTCTTCGTCTCCATGTTCATCACCATGACCTTCATGACCTTCACCATGGTATGGAACACCAAAAACACTCTCTGAGCTGTTTAGGGACATACCGACATATCCCCAATCACCAACTTTGGAGACTCCAAATCTAGTTGCTTCTTGAGCTGAATCTGAATTTTCAAGGTAACCCATATCTTCATCATGCTCATCATGTTCTTCCTCATCATGATCCTCATCATCATGATGCTCTTCTTCATGAAGAACGGCACCATTTGGAATATCATAATTGCCAAATGCATAATCAGAATATGAGAAATAAAGATTTAAACCCCCAACATTATCACTGTATGCAAAGTTTTGACTATCACCAGAGTTTACTGATTGAGTCTCAAAACCTAACTTAATACTCATATCTTCAACATCAGAAGTGGCTATTGTGTTGTCAACAAGATTAACGATTCCACCTGTAGCACCATTTGCGTAAAGTAGTGATGATGGTCCTCGCACAACTTCAACTTGTTGAATATCAAAAAGATCAACTTCATTTTTGTGGTCTGCACCAATGCCCGCTACATCTCTGTTTACAAGACCGTTGGTTAAAACTTTAACTCTCAATCCACTCAATCCTCTAAGAATCGGCTGTCCAACAGCAGAGCCGTAATCTGCAGTTGTAACCCCTGCCAAAGAATCAAGTGTCTCACCTAAACTTGTAGTTGCCATATCAGCGATTTCAGCACCATCAAGTACATGAAGGGGATCACTTATCCCATCTTCAGTTTGTCCAAGCAACGAAGCTTGCACTACTACTTCTTCTACTACTTCTGAATGGATATAGTTAGCAGAAAAAGCACTTAATATTAAAAGTGTAAATAATTTTTTTTGCATGTTTACTCCTATTGAAAAAAATAATTAAAATTCTTAATTAATTTTTTTGCGGTGGAGCTCTTTGAAGGTAAAGATGAAATGATTTTGAAAAGAGTCTTAATTTCTTTGAATAAAGACTCTTTTCAAAACTTTTCTTGACTAGTAAATGAGAGTTGTCCGCAAAATCTGTTTCATTATATTCGCAAACATCACACTCAAGACTAATAACTTCTTGATGATGTGCATCATCTGTTTCGAAAACATGAGTAAATTCATGAATAGAAAGTGACAGAAGAAAAAATATACCAAAAAGAATATATTTTTTGTTTCTCCGAGAATCAGTCATGCGTGAAGCATACAATACCATTAACTTTTCCACAACGCATTCCTTCTAAAACTTCATTAGATTCAGAAATATTTCTAACTTCAACGGGTGTTGGATCAATTTTTCCAGAACTTACCAATTCCATTAATTCTCCCATTTCAGAGAGACTGCCAACATAACTTCCTAAGATTGATCTTGCTGTTAGTGTGACCATGGGTAATTGAATAGTCGTTTGCCCACCTAAAAGTCCAACCAAAACATAGGTACCTCCTCGGCGCAGACCAAAGAGATTATAGGCAAATTCAAAAGCAGGAGCTGCCCCTACAAAATCTATAACACTTGTTGCACCTCCAGTGATTTCAAATATTTTCATCATTGCTTCTTCGGGAGAGGAGGAATTAACAACATGAGAAGCTCCGAGGGACTTTGCAATCTCTAATTTTGCATCATCTATATCTACAACAATCGGATTGATGGAATATACTGCCTGGATGATTTTTACTGCTAGTAAACCCATACCACCAGCACCAACAATTACGACTGAGTTTTGACCTTCTTTTATATTTGCTTTTTGAATTGCACTGTAAGCAGTAAGTCCTCTGCAAGCATAACTTCCAGCTAACTCATCTGGGGTATCACCAGCACTAAAGAGATATTTTTTATCAGGAACCAATACAAATTCACCATATCCCCCATTTTCAGTAATGCCTAAATTTTTGTTAGTCGTTGGGCCACAATAATGCTCATTGCCCGATAAACAATCTTCACACTCACCACACCCAATCCAAGGATAAACTACAAATTTTTCACCAATTGATACATCTGAAGCAGTATCACCTATTGCCACAACTTCTCCGTAAATCTCATGACCCATGGAAAGGTCTGCTGCGGGAGTTGGTAATTGAGCACCACCTCCCAAATCAAAATAACCATCATGAATATGGATATCGGAGTGACACACTCCACATGCAATAGTTTTTACTAGTATTTCGTTACCAACAGGAGTCGGCTTCTCAAGTTCAACTTGCTCAAGTGGCTCTCCGTTTTTTTTAATTTGAAACGCTTTCATAATTTCTCCTCTGAAATAATTTGATACTCAACAATAGAATCCTTTTGAATGTCTTCCCATCGTTCCTTTTCAGTAAGGTAACAAAGAAGACTATCAGATTCATTATTTTGTTTAAAAGAGTACTGTTTTGGGACTAGATCAGAATGTAAAGAGCATTTTTCGGTAATTATTCTTCCACTTCTCAACGATTTAAATTTTATGAGAACTTCACCTGACTTAAGATCCTCTATAATTTTGCTCATGACAGTATTTTAACTTAAAGAAAGTTTTAAATTCCATGTTTATTTTATACATTTAATAAATTATGATGAAAATATGTTGTTTCGAAAGTTACCAAAATTAATCTATTTGCTGATTTTATTTGCGCTACCGTCATTGTCGGAAAGAGAGCCTTTTGATTCAACTTATAAACCTTTGCCTACCCAATATATTCTATTTAAAAATGCAAATATTTACGACGGTGAAAGTAATGAATTACAAAACTCAGACTTACTAATTAAGGATGGGATCATTCAAGCTATTGGAGATGAAATAGCTATCGAGGATGAACAACTTTTAATTATTGATGCAACTGGCAAATGGATTACTCCTGGTATTATTGATATCCACTCACACATGGGAGTTTATCCTGCACCTGGTGTGCGCACTAGTAGTGATGGCAACGAGTCTACAAGTCCTGTAACTGCTGATGTCTGGGCTGAACATTCTATATGGGTTCAAGATCCTCAATACGCTTTGGCGCTCAAAGGTGGGGTAACTACATTTCATATTTTACCAGGATCGGCCAATTTAATTGGGGGTAGAGGAGTAACCGTTAAGAATTTACAAAGAAATACTATCCAATCTATGAAGTATCCAGACGCACCTCATTCCCTTAAGATGGCATGCGGTGAGAATCCCAAGCGGGTTTATGGAAATAGGGGGCAAGCCCCATCAACTAGAATGGGAAATTTTGCTGGTTACAGAAAAGCTTGGATTCAAGCAGAAAACTATTTAAAGCAATTGCAAGAATATGAATCCAAATCAGATAATGCTAAAGAATTAGAATATGCTCCCAAAAGAAATCTTGAAATGGAAACTCTAGCAGGAGTACTTCAAGACGAAATTCTAGTTCATATTCATTGTTATCGAGCTGAAGAAATGGCAGTAATGATTGATGTTGCCAAAGAATTTAACTATAAAATTACAGCTTTCCATCATGGAGTTGAGGCATATAAAATTGCTGATCTCCTGGCAGATAACGGCATTTGTGGTGCTTTATGGGCCGACTGGTGGGGCTTTAAACACGAAGCCTATGACATGGTACAAGCTAATATTGCAATTGTTGATCAAGCAAGAAATGGAACTGGTTGTGCTATTGTGCATTCTGATGATGAAAGAGGTATACAAAGATTAAACCAAGAAGCTGCGAAAGCTTGGTCGGCAGGTAACAGAGCTGGTTACAATATTTCCAAAGCACGGGCTATTAATTGGATTACTTCTAATCCTGCAAAAGCAGCAGGTATTTATGACAGGACTGGATCAATAGTTGCTGGCAAAGATGCCGATTTAGTGCTGTGGTCAAAAAATCCTTTTAGTGTGTATGCCCTGGCCGAAAAAGTTTATATAGATGGAGGCTTAGCTTTTGATCGTGAGGCTGGTTTTTATCCGGTATCAGATTTTGATTTGGGCATTATTAAACCATCTGGAGTGAGAGTTGAATAAATATTCCAAATTATTTTTATTTTCTTTAGTTGTTACGCAACTTTCTGCGGAACAAATTTTGATTAAGGGTGGCACTATTTTTGATGGTAAAAATGAAGCATTTATTGCAGATATCCTCATAGAGGATGGAAAGGTTGCAAAAATTTCTTCAAACATTTCCCTGCGAGCTAATGAGATAATTGACGCTACCGATCGAATAATTACGCCGGGAATAATGGCCCCGCAAACTCAAATAGGCATTATTGAAATTGGTGCCATCAGCGCAACCAAGGATACTAGTAGCGATATTTACACCATTGGCTTCAGCATTTATGATGCTTTCAATCCTAATTCAACATTAGTGCCATGGAATCGCTCCAATGGAGTGACCTCTGCAATTAGTTTGCCAGATCTTGATTATGATCCCTTGAGTGGACTAGCTTCATTTTTTTTACTGGATAGCAAGCTACAGGTCAATGGAATAAAGGATTTAGCTATCATTGGCGAGATAGGAGGATCAACTGGAGGATCACGTGCAGAAAGTCTTGCTCTATTGGAGGATTTACTAAATTTTGGCATTTCTATTTCTGATGAGGATGCTTTATACGATGAGGAATTAGCTGATCTAGCAGAGGATAATAAAATTGCTTCTGAGTTAGATCTTACTCCCAGAGATACCAGAGCTCTTTACAGGGTTTTTAGTGAAAATTTACCTTTGTTGATGCGAGTAAATAGAGCATCCGATATTCTAAAATTAATAGAAATTAAGAAAAAATTTAATATAAATTTAATTATCATGGATGCGCAGGAAGCAAATTTAGTTGCTGCAGATTTGGCAGAAAATAATATAGCAGTCATCATCAACCCTGTTGACAATATACCTGATTCCTTTGATGAACTTGCTTCTAATATAAACCTGGCAGCTACTCTTGAAAGTGCAGGAGTGACAATTATGTTTAGTGAATCAAGAAGCCACAACTACCACTTAATACGTCAAAATGCAGGTAATGCTGTGGCTAACGGCATGTCTTATCTTGGAGCTATCAAAGGATTAACATCAAATGTTGCATTAAGTTTTGGTATCAGTGGGAGAGGTATCATTCAAGAAGGAAATAATGCTGATATTGTTATTTGGGAGGGTGATCCACTAGAGCCCTCTATTATGCCTCTTAACGTGTTCATCAATGGTGAAAATATGGATCTAAGCTCAAGAGCAACTTCTCTAACAAAACGCTATACGAATCCGTCAGATGAACCAAATATTTACAAGAAATAAAAGGTTAAATTTCAATAAAACACCCTACCGATACGGTTTTAATTGAGATTTAACCCATTTTGTTTTATTCTTGATATACATTCAAATATAGGAGTTTTATGTCAGTGGGTAACTTTGTTCTAGTCATTTTAGTTGTTTTGATCATTTATGTGATCTACCTTGGGATCAAAATCGTTCCTCAGTCAAAAGTTTTTGTTATCGAAAGGTTTGGAAAATTTACAAGAATTTTGGACTCAGGTTTATCTATAATTGTTCCATTTGTTGATAATGTTGCTCACAGGGTAGATATCTTAGAGCGACAATTGCCAGCATTTACAATTTCTGTGATTACCGAAGATAATGTTGAGGTTGGTTTATCATCAACCGTTTTTTTTCGAGTCATCGATGCTGCAAAATCTGTTTATAGAATTAAGAACATTGATTCTGCAATTCAAAATACTGCGATTTCAATTATTCGTTCAGCAGCAGGTAAATTAGATTTAGATGCTTTACAATCAAGTCGGGAAGCCATGAATCAAGAGATTGCATCCAGACTCACTAAAGCTGCAGAAGTCTGGGGTGTTGAGGTTACAAGGACTGAAATTTTGGATGTACTTGTAGATGAAGCAACTAAAACTTCTCAACGACTCCAATTAAATGCTGATAGAGAAAGAAGAGCAGCCATTGCAACTGCAGAAGGTGAAAGAAGAAGTATAGAGCTAAAAGCAGATGCTGAGTTGTACGAAGCCGAAAAACAAGCAGAGGCTGTAAGGGTGACTGCAGATGCTGAAGCATATGCTGTGAAAATCAAGGCAGAGGCAGATGCTGAACAAACTCGTTTAGTGGCTGATGCAATTAAGAATGATGGCCAACCGGCAATTAATTTTGAGATTATGAAGCGCCAAATTGAGGGCATCTCAGATTTAGCAGGATCAAATCAAAGTAAAACTGTTGTTATTCCAACAGATATCACCAAAACTTTGGGATCCATTGAGACCCTCCTTGAATCCTTTTCAAAAAAAGATAGCAACAATGATTGAAGCACTTTTATATTCGGGCAATGTGTGGTTAATAATCGGTCTGGTTCTTGCCATTGCTGAACTAACAAATGGCACCTTAATTTTCTTTCTACCAACTGGCCTAAGTGGCTTACTTACAGGATTATTATTGCGTTTGCAGGAGAATCAAACCTTGCCTGTTCTGCTTGAAAATTGGGCAATCACCCTTACTTTTTGGGGCTTTGTCTCACTTGCTCTTTCACTGCTATTAAATTATGTTGTCAAACAGAGGGAGACATCAGAGGATATCAACAAATATCCCAATGATTTGTATAAATAAATCTTATGTCAGTT
>MDTE01040040.1_pt1 | contig 17859 bp, 19 predicted proteins | sample 811231 | NCBI WGS metagenome assembly MDTE01 (sample SAMN05326651, study PRJNA326480) | marine metagenome | isolation source: seawater | place: Indian Ocean: Red Sea | collected 2010 | reverse complement strand
GGTACTAGATAAAACTTCAAAAGATAATATTTTTTCTACTGAACTTTTCTTCAAAGGCCTACATGCTGTAATTGTTGCTTTATAAGCAATTTGATGATCAATATTTAAACAATTTTCAAAATGTGTAAAAATTATATTAGGTTTAAAATTAACCAATATTTTTTCAATCTTTTTAACAATTTTTAATAATGGGATTTTATCTAGTTGATTATCTGGAAAATTTAAAAAATATGGTTTATCGAGTTTTAAATATTTAAATAAGTCTAAACACTCTTTTTTACGCTTATTTTTCAGTTTTTTATTTGATTTTCTAGCAGATACTCCATCTGTTAGAAATACAACTTTAATTTTGTTGTTTTCTTTAAGTTTCAAAATTGTACCCCCGCAACCTAAAATTTCATCATCTGGGTGAGCGGCAATAATTAAAATTTTATTTTTTTTTAACAATTTTGAATTTACCATTAATTATTCCTTTTTTATAATTTGCTTTATTAAATATAACTTTAAACTTGTTTAAATTAATAAATGCATTTGGATATTCTTTTGAATCAACCATTCTAATAAAATTATATATATCATTAAGGTTTGAAGGTTCAAATTTAAGCAAGTTACTATCTGAGGGTGATCTTCTTTTTAAATAAGTCGCTTTACCAGATTGTTTTTTAAATTTGATTTTTTTCATTTTTATCAACTTATTTATTGAAGTTATAGCTATTTTTTCTAACCTAATAAATATTTCTTCTATGTTACCTTTCAAAGATATTTTTTTTTTAATACATATGTCACCTGTGTCCAATTTTTTTTCGACTTTAAAAGCTGAAATTATTGTATTTTTTTTCCTTTAAGTATTTGATTTTGAATTGGGCTACCACCTCTAAATTTTGGCAGATTAGATGCATGGAATTGTATACATAAAAAATTTTTAAATATTTCCTCTGGGATTTTATTGGACCAATGTAAAAAAAATATGACTTCAGGATTAATTTCTTTTATTTTTTTTTTATTTATTTTATCAAAGTAAATCGTTTTTTTGTTTAAGTAATTATAATTACTCTCCTTCCATTTAAGTTTAGAAATTAATATGTAGTTCATTTTTTTACTTTTTCTAATTTAATTAAAAATTTTTTATTTTTATAATAAAAAAAAGCTGGATAATTATTGTCGTCGCATAACCTGAGTAAATTAATTTGTGATTTAATTGATTTATTTATATCTATTTTACTATCATTGGGCTTTCTAGTTTTATAATATGTCGCTCTACCTTTTTGAGCGATTGTTTTTGGTCTTTGCTTTTTATTTATTTTTTTAATAAATTTAATAATTAGGTTTAAGTTTATTTGTAGTTGTTTTTCTTTTAATTCTTTAAATAGAAGATGTTGCTTTAAATTATATTTTTTTTGGTAAAAAATTTTTCCATTATCAATTTTATTTCCTGCAGAAATCAAAGAAAAATAAATTTTTGATTTACCTTCTAGAATTTGCCAACTTAAGGGCGACATACCTCTTCCTTTTGGAAGTTTAGATTCATGGGGAATTATATTATATTTTGAATTATTCAGATATTGCTTTGGTATAAATTTAAAGTAGCTAAAAATTATATTCAAATCATAATCTTTTTTTAAACTTTTGTGTGAGGTAAAAAATTTAATATTTTTATCAAAAACCAATAGTTTTGTTTTTATAAATTTTTGATATTTTTTTGCCCAAGAATTCCTATCTATTAATACCTGGATTTTCATTTTTTTTTTTTATATGTATATATCTGATTTAACTTTTAAAAATATATCTAAATGAAAAAAAATAATAAATATTTTAAATACATTGATCAAATACAGCTCATACGTCAAAAAAATAATGTAAATTGGATGGATATTTTGAGATTAGCCTTTAAATATGCACCAAAAGAGGCAAGCCAAATAATGAACAAAATAAACAAAGATGATAAAAAAATCTCCAGTTTATTAAAAAAACTTAAGTAAATAGCTTTGAGAAAAGTAATTATAATTATTTTAATTTTATTAAATTATATTTCAATGTCTAATTTTTCACTAAGTTCAGATATAAAAATAAATACTCAAATAGTAAATCAGAATGAAAAAATTGTTGTTGTCAGCGGATTTCGTCGAGCTTATGGATTAGGTGTAGGTAAGAACTTCATATTAATACCTGATTTTGAAACGGGTTTAATTTATCAGGTTAATATAGAAAAAAATAAAACAAAAATTTTATATAGAGAAAATGATAAGCTTAAGTATTTAAGTTTTTTACAAAAGATAAATAAAAATAAACTTGGTAAAGAAATTGTTCAGCCACATGATATTATTATAGATGACAAGTCTAATATTTATATTTCAGAGATGGGTCCAGGAAGAGGAAGTGGAAAAGGTAAAATTTCAATTTTTGATAAAAATTTTTCTTTAATAAAAGATTTAGGATTAGAAATACATAATAATTATGGATTAATATCTCCTGTAATGATTAATAAAATTGAAGATAAATATTATGTCTCAGAATACGGTGCACATAAAATTTTAAGATTTTCTGAAAAATACGAATTTCTAGATTGGATTGGAGAAGAAAAAGAAATTGATAAAAAAATCAAAAATAATTCTTGGGAAATATCAAAACAATTTATTAATATAAACTTGAACAGTCCTCATGCTATCAAAATGGGACCAAATAATAATTTGTATATTGCTGATACAGATAATGACAGAATATTAAGATTTTCTGAAAGTGGCAAATTCAAAGGTTGGATAGGAAAAAATGAGAATGGAACTTTTAATAATAACTGGTCTCTAGATGGAAAATCAGTTTCAGGAAAAGAATTAGGTGCTTTTAATAAACCTCTTGATTTAGTAATTAAAGGTGATTTTTTGTATGTAACTGAGATAGAAAATTCCCGAATAGTAAAAGTTGGATTAGATGGAAAAAGTTATGGTTGGTTAGCTATTGGCTTAAATTCGAGTCACTTCGAGTGGTCAAAAGATTATTCTAATAAAATTGACCTTGAGCATCCATATGGTATTAAGATTAAAAATAACGTTATTTATATAGCTGATAGACGTAAAAATAGAATTAAAATAATTTATTCTAAAAATTTATTTTAAAAATTTTTTGATGATAAAATTTAAAAGATGTAAAAATTGCTTATTCCCAAGCACAAAGCCAGATCTACATTTTAATGAAAAAGGTGTATGTGGAGCTTGCACTTATACAGAGTATTATGAGAAAGAGATTGATTGGAAATCAAAAGAGAAAGAATTTATTAAATTGTGTGAAGAAATTAAATTATCTAATAAACATAATGAATATGATTGTATAATAGCTGTCAGTGGCGGAAAGGACAGTACATATCAAACATATCTAGCAAAAGAAGTAGGAAAATTGAACCCTTTATTATTATCATTTGAACCTTCACGTCAAACCGAGATAGGAGAAAAAAATTTAAAAAATCTAAGTAAGACATTTGATTGTGATTTAGTTCAGCTTAAAAAAAATGAAAAAGTATATAGGAAACTTGCTAAAATTGGCTTAGAGGTTGTTGGAGATCATGAATGGCCGAACCATGTTGGGATTTACACATGGCCAATCAAGATAGCAATGAAGATGGATATTAAATTAATTTTATACGGAGAACCACAAGGCTTAATTGGGCAAGGAAGATCAAAAAAATTAAAAGAAATTAACAAAATTGATAGAGAATGGTTTGAAGAGTATGTGGGTATGGTAGGAATGAGACCTAAAGATATGATGGAATTTGATGGTAGTTTAAATTTTAAAAATATGTATCCATATATTTTTCCCGAGGATGAAGAAATAAAAATTAAGCAAATTACTCCAATTTTTACTGGAAGTTACTTTAAATGGGATTGGCACTATGTTGTTTCTAAAATGGAAAATTATGGGTGGGAAAGATCCAAAGAAAGAATAGAAGGTGATTATGAAAATATAGAGGATTTAGATTGTGGATTTCAACCAATACATCAATATTTTAAATTTATAAAATATGGTTATGCTAGAGCCACTGATCATGCCTCATATGAAATAAGACACAATCGTTTAACAAAAAATCAAGCCAAAGAATTAATAATTACATATGATCATGAAAGACCAAAAAAATATTTTAAAGAATATCTTGAATTTTTAAATATTAGCGAACAAAAATTTTTTGAAATAAGAGATAAATTTGCGAACTATGAGTTATTTAAAACGGGAAATAATTCTAAGCTCGAAAAAACTGATGATAATGATCTAATATTAAACGACATGTGGTTTAAAAGCTTTGATGACTAAAAAAATTTGTATAATTGACTATAAAATCAATAATATTTCATCAATAAAGAAAGCAATTAAAGAAACAGGTAATGAATATGATGTTATAGATAATGGAAATTTATTATATAATTATAGTCATGTAATATTGCCTGGTATCGGATCTTTTGATACAGGAGTAAAACAACTAAAAAAACTCAATTTTTTTAATATTCTTAAAGATAATATTGAAAACTTTCACCTTTTTGGAATTTGTCTTGGTATGCAAATTTTATTTGAGAAAAGTAACGAAAATGAAAGTCAATTAGATGGATTAAGCATACTTAAGGGTTCTGTAAAAAAAATAGAAGAACAAAAAAAATTTAGTGTTTATTGTCCACATTTAGGATGGAACAACATTTATTCTTCAAAAGACAAAAATTTGTTTAATGTAAGCACAGAAAAAGAATTTTATTTTGCAAATTCATATTACGTAGATCCTGTAGATAAAAATATCATTGAATATTTATTTTATCATGGTGCTGAATATCCAGCGATAATAAAAAAAAATAAAATTTACGGTGTTCAATTTCACCCAGAAAAATCAAAAGGTGGAATAAAAATATTAAAAGATTTTTGTAATTTAAGTTAAAAATGCAAAAAAAAACAAATTTAAAAATTAGAATTATACCGAGTATTTTAGTTGATAATTATCAAGTAATTAAAAGCAAACAATTTTCAGATTATAGAACTTTTGGTAATTTAACCCAGGTAGTAGAATTATTTTCAAGAAGGTTCGTAGACGAGTTAGTTATCCTAGATATTGAAAGTTCAAAAAAAAAGATTCCAATTGACAGTAGAATACTGAAATTAATGACATTAAATAGTCTCATACCTATTACATATGGCGGTGGTATAAAAACTTTATCTGATATTGAAAATTGTTTGTTTACAGGTTGTGAAAAGATTATTCTCAATTCAATATTATATGAAAATCCAAGATTTTTGTCAGAAGCAGTTAAAAGTTTTGGCTCTCAATCTATAACCGTTAGTATTGATGTTAGACTAGTAAATGATGAGTATAAAATTTTTAATCATGTTAATAATAAAATTGAAGCTATAAATTTGTTTGATTATTTAATGTTTTGTCAAGACTCGAGTTGTGGTGAAATAGTCATCAATTCTGTTGACAAGGACGGTATGATGACCGGGTACGACTTAGACTTAATTTCAAATTTAAGAAATTATATTGACAGACCATTTGTAATTAACGGTGGTTGTAGCAAGCCTAAAGACATTAAGGATGCAATAAATAAAGGTGCTGATGCATGTATGGCTGCAAGTATTTTTTATTTTACCAGGTATAGTTACGCAGATATTAAGGATTTTTTAAAAAAAGAAAATATCAGTATAAGAAAATAAAAAATTAAAAAATTTATATAAAATTTATTTATTTTATTATAATAAAATTATATAGCTTTTGTATAAATAAAATTTATATCTTTAATTATATATGTTAAATAACAAAGTTTTACTACTCACTGGTGGCACAGGATCATTCGGAAAAGAATTTGTAAGAATTGTACTTAAAAAATATAAAAAAATAAGAAAATTAATTATTTTTAGCAGAGATGAATTAAAACAGTATGAAATGAAAAAAGTATTTTCTGAGAAAAAATATCCATGTATGAGGTATTTTTTAGGAGATATAAGAGACTTACCAAGACTAAAATATGCAACTATAGGTGTTGATTATATAATTCATGCAGCTGCTTTAAAACAAGTTGACACAGCAGAATACAATCCCTTTGAATTTATAAAAACTAACATAATTGGTGCTCAAAATATTTCTGAATGCGCGTTAGAAAACAAAATTAAAAAAGTAATTTTTTTATCTACAGATAAAGCTGTGTCTCCTATAAATTTGTATGGAGCTACTAAATTATGCTCTGACAAGATTGCATTATCGTCAAATAATTATAAAGGGAACAACCCATGTATGTTTAGCGTTGTTAGGTATGGAAATGTAACATCTAGTAGAGGTTCTGTAATACCTTTATTTAAAGAAAAAATACGAAAAAAAGAAATTATAACTGTTACAGATTTAAATATGACTAGATTTAATATTTCTCTATCAGATGGTGTGGAAATGGTTTTGTGGTCATTAAAAAATGCTTTTGGAAACGAAATACTTGTTCCTAAAATTGATTCTTATAATTTGATTGATTTGATAAAAGCTTTAAATATTAAAAAATATAAAACTATTGGTGTAAGACCAGGTGAGAAAATTCATGAAGAGTTAATTAATATTGAGGAGTCTTTGAGCACAATTGATATCGGAAAGTATTACGTTGTTTTACAAAATAGAAATGACAAGAAAATACGCAATTATTATTTAAAAAAATTTAAAGGAAAATTTTTAAAAAAACAATTTTCGTATAATTCTGATAAAGCAAATAAATTAAGTGTTAAAGATATAAAATCTTTAATAAAAGAATAATAATTGGATTTAATAATTATTTTTAAAACTTTTATTTTCTAAAGTAAATATTTTGTCACAAATTGATAGAATTTCTTTTTTATGTGAAATAATAATAATTCCTATATTTTTAATTGATGTAAGATAATTTTTAATAATTTGAATACTATTTTCATCAATATTTGAAAGAGACTCGTCAAACAGAATAAATTTAGAGTTTCGATATAATCCTCTAGCAATTGCAATTTTTTGCTTCTCACCACCTGATATATTAGAGTTATTTTCTGCAATTATTCTTTGTAAACCTTCCTGATTTTTTTCAATAAAATCCTTTAAATTTATCCCTTCAATAATGTGGTCAAGTCTTTGTCTATTATAGTTGGTTTCCTCATCTAAAGTAATATTTTTAAGAATAGAGTCATTAAATAAAAATACATTCTGCTCTACATAAGAAATACTATTTTTCCAACTAGAATTTCTCCAATTTTCTATTTTTTTTCCATCAATAATAATTTCACCCGAGCTAGGCTTTATTAACCCAGACACAATTTTTAAAAATGTACTTTTTCCAACACCATTTTCACCCTCTATTCCAATTATCTCACCTGAGGAAATTTTGAAATTTAAATTTTCAAAAATATTTTTTTTATTTTCTTTAAAACCAAATGAAATGTCTTTAAATTCTAAACTGTTGTTTATAGTGTAGTTATTAAATGATAATTCTTTTTTATTATTAAAATCTGATAACTCTTCATTTAGAGTCTCCATATTAAATTGTGAGTGTTTTATATTACTTATTGTATTAAACATGAGCAATAATTGAGGGAAAAGCCTTAATCCCATTACACTAAAAATAGTTATGTAATTTATTATTTCTTTGTTTGAATATTCTAAAAAACTTAAAAGAAAAAACAAACCCATTAAAAGGGTGAATAAAATAATTTCTTTTGAGATCTTTGGAAATGTAATTAGGATTTTATATATAGAACTAGTTCTTGCATAGTTTAGAGATTTCATTCTAAATAATTTGAATATTTTTTCCTCTAAATTAAAAAGCTTAATTATATGAAACCCACCATAGATGTTTTGTATATTTTTTACAAAAATTGAGTTATAATTATACTTTCTTTGTCCAAAATTAGTTATTCTATTTCTTATTAACAAATAATAAACAAATAAAATTAAACAAGAAAATATACTCACTGTAATAGTTACCTTAAAATTAATTGATAATAAGAAAATAATAAAAATAAAAATATATATAGATGATTTTATTAAATGTAGAAAATTTATAAAGAATACTTCTATTGCTCTTTCTACGTTTAGAATCAATCCATTGGTAATTATATTTGATTTCATATCTAGAACACTCATGTAGTCTAATTTTATAAATTTTTTTAACAAACTTGTTCGAGTGATAGCAACTAAATTATATGAGTATTTAATTTGAAAGGCATTTATCAAAAATGTTACAATATATTTAATTACAAATATTAAAAAAATAATTCCAAATAGATTTGGTAAATTATTAATATAATTAGATATATAATAATTTAAAAAGTTGAAGTATTTGTTGTTGATTTCCAAAATATTTCCGTCCATCATAAAAATAATTACCGGAATTAACAAACTAAAAGCAAAAAGGTCTAGTATGGTCTGAAAAAGACTCAATACAATATAAATTACTGCTCCAGTCCTCCCTTTTTTTGGTAAATGTTTTCTTATAAAATTAACTAAATGATTGAACAATGATTAAACCTTATTTTCTATAAATAAATTTTCTAATATTATCTTATTAATAGTACAATTAAATTAATTATTTATTTTTGCAAATATAGTAGTTCTTTTTTATTTATATTAAATAAATTCTTGATTTTATATGGCAGTGTGGTTTTAAAATTTTTTATAGGCAAAAGAGAGAATAGTGGTTTTTTTGTTTTGATCCCTAGAACTAATGCATAGGATCTCAAACCCAAAATAATTTGAGCCCATGAAAATAGTTTAACCAAATCCATATCACTTATTATTTTGTAATTATATTTATTAAAAATATTAAGAATTTTTTTATATTTGTTAATTTTTTCCCTAGGATGCAGTTTAAAAATTATGGAAATATTATTACTAATATTATTTTTGTTTAAAAATAGGTGAAATTTTTTAAGGGCAACAAACTCTACTGAATTATTTATTGGCTCTAAAAAATAGAGATAATTTCTTATTTTTCTAACTTTAGTAGCTTTAACTTTAGCAATTAATTTTTCTAAAATATTTTTTTTTAATTTAACGTTAACATTTTTAAATTTTTTTTTTACTAGAGTATAAGCAAATTTATTCGTTACCCAAATTTCATTCGGAAGCAAAATCTTATTTTGATATATAAATCTTTCCCTAAAAAAAACCCAATGGTCTAAAACAGCAATAACTTTTTTTTTCTTTTGAAGTGCTATCATTCTAGCTCTATTTTCTAGTGAAGATATATTACTTGTTCCAGTAATTACTAAATCAGAATTTTGTATAATCTTTTCTAGTTTATGGTTTATCTTTCTCTTTTTAAGAAGCCTTTCAAAAATTTTTTTTGCAGGACCATCTGCTCTTATTATATATTTTTTTTTGTAATATTTTATCCAATTAATTATGATGTTGGCTGAACCTGCATCATGACAAATAATTCCAATTTTTTTAAATTTTTTTCCAATCATTTGATTAATTTATCTGTTTTGTAATTAGCGATCGATGAATTTAAGTTTATAATTTTCTTCATTTTTAAATTTTTCATTAAATTTATCATTTTAATATTTTCTTTTTTGGTACCAGCAACAATAGTTCTTACAATTTGTTTTTTAAGAATATAATTAATTACCAATTTGCAAGCTTCTTTCCCAATTCCTTTTGAATGATACCGTTCTTCTCCAATTAATATACCTAAGTTTCCCTCATTCTTTTGAAAATTAAAATAAACTGAGATAGTTCCAACAATTTCGTTATTTTTTAAATCAAATATTCCAATGTATAAATTATTTGATGAATTTAATGTATGAAAATAATTTATTAAATTATTTCTAGAATATTTTTTTTTGTAATGTCTTGAATAAACAAGACTATGGTTTTCCCCAGAAAACCAACTTATATATTTTTTGTTAATATCTTTTAGAATAAAGTTTCGTACATAAATATTCTTACCCTTCAAAAAAATATTTATCACTTTAGTAAATCCAAGTTCTTCCAAACTTTTTTAAATGCGTCTATTATTTTTAGTGCATCTTTTTTTTTAAAATCATATGAACATAGTAAGATACCCAAATAATTTTCATCAAATAATTTGTCAGCTTTAGGACATATACCTTTTGTATATTTAATTTTTTTTGTACTAGAATTTAAATTCCAAGGAAAGCCTTTTGAACCATAAGCAATTTTTTTAGTGAATATAGGTAGTCTTGGTAAGTTTAAATACTTTTTTTGTAATCCTGGTATTCCCTCTGCTGTAAGAGCATCAAAAATTTTATCTCTATGAATTCCAATCTTGCTCGTGAAAATTTTTAGAGCAAAAATATAAAATACATGACTGCAATTTTTCTTGATGACAGGAACTTTAAGATATTCTAAATCTGACAAACCTTTTATAAGAATATTAGCAATTAGTTGTTTTTGTTTAGTTATCTTTTTTAATTTTTTTAATTGTTGTATACCAATTGCTGCTTCTAATTCACCCATTCTAAAATTATATCCAATCAAATTTTGAAGGTTTTTCACCCCCTTTTTTTCTACTACTGCTTCAGCGTGGTTTCGTATTAGGGAAATTCTATCCGCATAAGTTTTATTATTTGTAAAAACAACTCCCCCTTCTCCAGTGTTGATATGTTTGTGATAATTAAGGCTTATACCTCCAATATCGGTTAATGTACCTGCATATTTTTTTTCATACTTTGCCCCAGGAGATTGGGCGCAGTCAGATATAATTTTTAATTTATATTGCTTTGCTATTTTTTTTAATTCTTTTATAGGACCTGGGTGTCCAAAAATATCTATAGACATAATAGCTTTTGTTTTTTTTGTTATTTTTTTTTCAACATCACTAGGGTCCAAGTTAAAAGTTTCGTTTTCTATATCTGCAAAAACAGGTATTGCATTCCAATGAAGTATTGCCATTGCACTAGCGCTCATTGTCCACGGGCTTACAATTATTTCATCTCCTGGATTTATATCTAATGCCCCGACAGCAGCAATTAATCCAGAAGTCCAAGAATTTACACAAATAGCATATTTGACATTAAAATATTTACTTAACGATTCTTCAAACTTTTGGACATTTTTTCCACCATAAAAACCCTTACCCCAAGAACCAAAATATCCTGACAAAGCACCAGAACTCATAACTTTATTTACAGCTTTCTTTTCTTCAATTCCTATAGAGTTATGAGTATTAATTTTATAATTAAATATTTTTTTCCCACCAAGTATTGCAAGCGTTTTCATTTTAATTCCTCAATAATTTTCATCGTTTTTACTGCCTCATCTATTTTTACTAAACTATGTTTTTTATTTTTTATCATTTTAACAATTTCTTTAACTATATTTTTTTGCACATTTTGAAAATCAAGTTTTATAGAATTACTATATTTTTCGTTTAGTATTTTTTTATCATAAATTTTATTTGAAGTTATCTTATATTTTTTCAAAATATTTTGATCAGAATTATAGCAAATACTAAATTTTTTAAAAAAAATTTCGAATTTAGCAGTTGTATAATTCAGTTTTTTTAAATGAATAAATTTAATAATTCCTTTTCTAAAAAATAATTCAAAATCACTATCTTTATATAAATTATAATTTTTATTACTTTTTTTTATCTTAGTAATTTTGCCAAATAATAATTGAAATAAATTAATATAGTGAGAACATTCATTTAATATCGTTTGATTGTAATAACAAACACCCTTAAAAATACTTTTGTCAATAAATTTTAAATTTTTCATTTTATAAAATGCAGGCATGCTACTTCTCATGTAATTCACATATATTTTAGTATTAAATTTTTTAGATAATTTTAAAATTTTTTTAATTTCATTTAACGAATTTCCACATGGTTTTTCACAAAATATTATTTTATTTCTAAAACCATTTAAAAATAATTCTTTTATTATTTTTAAGTGTGTATTTGTGTTAGAAGAAATTACAACAATATCTGGTTGCATCTCTTTTAGGGCCACGTCTAATTTTGAGAACGTTATTCCATTATATTTATTCTTAAAAATTTTTGATTTTTTTTTATTTTTATCAATTCCACCTATTGATTTAAAAAATTTATTATTTTTGAATGATTTTGCATGAGATAAGAAAAATTTTGTTTTATATAAGTCGTATTGTAAACCTATTTTTCCTAAACCAACTATTAAGACTTTCATTACATTTATTTATTTGAAACTTCAAACTTCTTAATTTATTATTTTAATACTATAAAGTAAAAACTCTAAAAGTGCTTCAAAAGTCATATGATAAACTATTCTAAACAATTAATCACAAAAAATGATATAAAATCAGTTTTAAAAACTCTTAAGTCAGACTTCTTAACACAAGGTCCAACTGTCGGTAAATTCGAAAATAATATATCTAAATATTGTGGCTCAAAATATTCGGTTGCAGTAAATAGTGCTACAAGTGGATTGCATATTGGATGTTTAGCCTTAAATTTAAAAAAAAATGATATCGTTTGGACCTCAGCTATAAGTTTTGTAGCTAGCGCTAATTGTGCTGCTTATTGTGGTGCCGAAGTAAATTTTTTAGACATTTCACTAGATAACTTTAACGTTGATGTAAACGAGTTAGAAAAAAAACTTATAATTGCAAAAAAAAAGAAAAAATTACCAAAAATAATAATTCTAGTTCATTTTGCAGGTTTACCATGTGATATGAAAAAAATTTATAATTTAAAAAAAAAATTTAAATTTAAAATAATAGAGGATGCATCTCATGCATTGGGATCAAGGTATTACAATACTAAAATTGGAGATTGTACCTACTCTGATATATGTGTTTTTAGTTTTCATCCGGTAAAACCTATAACAACGATTGAAGGTGGAGTAGTTACCACTAATAACAAAAATGTTTATAAGAATTTACAAATATTTAGAGAACATGGCATTATACGTCATAAAAATAAAAATATGAGACCAAAGTATTATGAGCAGATCAAACTTGGTTACAACTATAGAATGAACGATGTACAAGCTGCTCTCGGCATTGAACAATTAAAAAAATTAGATCAATTTAATAAATTAAGATCAAATCTTTTTCAAAGGTACGAAAAACTTTTAACTAACCAACAAATTATTAAACCTAAAATATTTAAAGATTATATTTCGTCAAACCATTTATATATAATTTTACTAAAAAAGAATAAAATAAATTTTCGTGATAAAATTTTAAAACAATTAATTAATAAAGGTATAGGCTGTAATATACATTATATGCCAATATATAAACATTCCTTTTACTTTAAAAAAAATTTTAAAAAATTAAAAAATAGTGAAATTTATTACAAGAATTGTATATCAATACCATTACATCAATCTTTAAAAATAAGTGAGCAAAATAAAATTATTAAAGCAATTAATGAGTTGATTTAATGAAAATAGCAATTATTCCAGCAAGATCAGGAAGCAAGAGAATTAAAAATAAAAACATAATTAAATTTAGAGGAAAACCCTTGATTAGTTATACAATTAAAAATTTAATAAATACTAAATTGTTTGATCAAATCATAGTATCGACCGATTCAAAAAAAATTCAAAAAATTTCAATTAAATCTGGTGCTAAAATTTTTTTTAAAAGGCCCAAACAACTATCTGATGATTTTACAGGAACTGCGAAAGTAATTAATCACTCGATAAAGTTTATTCAAAACAGAGGCTTAACACCAAAATATATTTGTTGTGTTTATCCTACATCAATTATGTTAAAGCCAGAGGATATCATTAAAAGTTTTAATAAGCTTAAAAAAAGCAAAAGTGAATTTGTCTTCTCTATTACAGATTATGGTCACCCCCCGCAAAGAGGATTTCATTTAAAGAATAATAAAATTCAAATAATTCAAAAAAAATTTTTTAAAAAAAGAACACAAGATTTACCAAAAATATATCATGATGCAGGACAATTTTATTGGGGAAAAGTCAACGCATGGATTAAAAATAAATCTTTTTTTACATCAAAAAGCTATGGTTATGAGTTATCCAGACATAGAGTTATTGACTTAGATGATAAAGAGGACTTAAAAGCGTTAAAAATAATTTTTGAAGCTAAAAACTAACTGAAATTAATGAAACTAAAGAAAGAATTATTAAGTATCTTAAAACAATTAAAAATTGTCAATTTCGAAAATGATAAATATGTTTTAATTTTTTCAAGACATCATGTAAATAACTCAATAAGACAAGGAATATTAGCTAAGTGTTACAATAATTTAATTAAAACAAATGTATTGGCAGTTTGTGAATATAGAGGAGATGCATCTGACTTACTGTATAAGAAGCTTAATTTTAAAAAAATTTTTTATATTTCTGATTTTGTAAGATTAAAAAAATATAATATTTTTTTTAATTTAAAAATATTATTTGAATTTATACCACAAATAATACAGCTAATTTTTGTTAAAAATTATCTTGATCATTTTGTTCAAAATTTTAAGTATAAAAACGCTTTATATGGAGACTTAATTTATGACACATACATTCGTAAAAACCATAAATTTTTAAAATTAAAAAAAAGTGAGTATATTTTTAACTTTCTTAAAATTTATTATTTAATTCGACTTAAATTAGATCTAATTGAGAAAATTAATAAAAAATATAAAATTAAAAAAATTATAGTTTCATCAAAAGGATTTATCATAGCTGGCAATTTAGCTCTGAGATTTTTTTCACAAGAAAACAAAAAAAATCTCATTTTTTTTGCTGATAATTCATATAAGATATACAAAAAAAATGATTATTTAAGAAGTTTTCATAATATTGAAAAAAAGGAGATTAATTATTTTTTAAAAAAAAATAAAAGTAAAATTCAAAAATATTTTAATAACAAATATAATAAATTCATAATATCAGATTATTCATTTGTAAAAAAACACATTCTACTTGAAAGATATAAATTAAAAAAAACCAAACCTACTAAATTTTTTATAAATAAATTTAAAAATTGCGTAATTGCACTTAATTCATTCTCAGATTCACCGCATTATCAAGGAAAATTAATTTTTAGAGATTATTATGATTGGTTTAAAAAAACCATTGAATTTATTAATGATTCTAAAATCTCAAATACACATTGGTTAATTAAAACACATCCTGCACAAAAAAATATTGATCGTATGAGCTATAATGAAACTCACATTGTAAATAGAATTATTAAAGAGAATAAAATCAAAAATTTAGAATTAGTTCCAGACAATATAAGCAATATAGATATATTTGAAAATTCTACTAATTTAATTACATGTGTTTCCACTATTGGATTAGAATTTGCATGTCATGGAAAAAAACCAATTTTATGTGGTCAAGCCATATATTCGGACTTAGGCTTTACAAATCTGGTAATGTCAAAAAAAAAATATTTTAATTTATTACTGAATCTTCCTTTGGAAAACAATTTAAGTTCTAAGCAAATAATGCAAGCTAAAACAGCTGTTTATATTTTGGATAATATTAAGTCTAATAAATTGAATATAAAAGAAAATACACTGAACTTGAGATATTATAAAAATGAAGCTTTGTCAGATCGTGAATATCTTCAAATCTTAGCTAAAAATTTAAAAAAAAATAATGTAAGAAATATATTGAAAGATGAATATTTTAAAAAAGTATTAAATTTGGCAAAAAACAATTTTAAAGAGATACGCTGAAAAAAAAAATTTTTATATTTGGATCAAAACCAGATACTCAGATTCCTGATTCTGAAGCTGACTTAGTTCTAAGTGCTAACGGTGGAGCTCATTATGCGGGCAAATATTTATCAAAGTTTTCAAAAATTAGACATATAAACATTTCCACAGACCAAGGTTTCATTAAAATTCAGAAGCTAAGAGAATATGTGGAAAATAATTTACCAAATAAAATTGTTTTTCGTGGTAATAGAATTAAAATTAATAGACATTCTAGATTGATTAAAACATCAAAAGTTGAAATAGAATATATTAGTTATTACAGTCAATTTATTTTTCAAAGTAAATTTTTTAAAAACGGTATAATTGATTTGATACTTGCTGAATTAAATTATGAAAAAAATAACATAATTAAAAAAATACTATATTTTATAAAATCATTTAAATCTGGAATATTTTTAGGATGCTCAACAGGACTATTTACTACGCTTTATGCTTTAGAAAGGTTTCCTGATCACAATGTTTATCTTTATGGGATTTCATTAGAAGGAGGAAGACAATTTTATAATAAAAACAAATCAGCAGGCAAAGCCTTTAATAGATATAATGTAGATCAATTTTTATTTAAAAAGTTAAAGACAAGCTTTACAGACAGAATATTTTTTTGTTAATTTCTTAATAGATGATTTTAAAAATAATTAAAAAAATATTAATTAATCTTTTATTTTTTTATAAGATACCACTAAAATTGTATTTTAAGTATAATATTTATATTTCTAAAAAAAATTATGACCAAAATTATTTTGAAAACAAACAAGACGAAATTTTTGATTCTTTAAATTTAAATAGAACTGAAGGAATTAACAATTTAAATTTTATTAAGAAAAAATTTGATTTATACTCAAATGCAAATACAGGAATGAGCTCAGAGCATGAGGTTTTGTTTTCTAGTATTTCAATTAAAAAAAAATCAGAAATTTTAAATATTTTGGAAATTGGTACCTATGATGGATACAACTCTTTATTATTATCGAAATTATTTTCGAAATCAAAAATTGATACAATTGATCTTAATGAAAATGATGCTGACTTTATAAATTATTACAATAGAAAAGACACAGTGAAAGAGTTTGTCTCTAAAAGAAATAATCATTTGTCTCAGGATCCAAAAATCAATTTTTATGAATTAAATTCATTAAATTTATTAAATCATAAAAAAAAATATGATTTAATTTGGATTGATGGTGCTCATGGTTATCCTGTTGTGTGTATTGATATTATAAATTCATTAAATTTACTTAATAATGGAGGTATCATAATGTGTGACGATATTCATATTAATTTAGATCAATCAAGCTCAGATAGAATGCATCATTCGATTGCATCCTATGAAACTTTAAAAGAATTACAAAAGCAAAATTTGTTAACTTTCGAATTAATTTATAAAAGATTAAATTTTAAAAATAACTTTATAAAAAAAAAAAGAAAGTTTGTTGCAATTGTATTTAAAGTTTGACGTGGACAAATTTCAAACTTTTGATAATTTTAATAATAATATTTTAAGTTTAAAGTCATGGAATTAAAGTATCATTTAGAAGAATTCGATAAAAATGGAATTGTAAAAATAGAAAATTTTTTAGATCAAGAAGAAATTTTACAGTTAAAAAATAAACTCATAAATTTGGGTTATCCAAAAAAAGGAGAAAAAAAAAGTATTGTTTATTACGATAAAATGAGAATTTTTGATAAATTAAAAAATTTTCCTACAATAAAATTTTATAAAAAATTTGCATCTTTAAAAAATATGCAATTGTTTGCAAACACGGCCTTACAGCATAAAACCAATCTGTATTATATAGACACTTATTATTCTGAAAAAAACAATAACCCAGTTCTAGATTGGCATTTTGATCAAGCATATAGTGGCAGAGAAAATATAAATAGAAATGAATTATTAAATCCAAATTCAGCAGCTATAAAATTTTTTATTTATTTGAGTGATACTTATTCTGATAATGGCTGTCTGAGTTATATTAAAGGATCAAATAAAATAGCATTTATTTTAAAAAAACTTATACATGAAGGTCAGATAGATTATAAACCCTATTGGACTTTAGAGCAATTTGAAAATACAATTACAAAAAAAGAGAATTTATTTAAATTAAAAAAAAATATAAACGAAAATCTAATCTTAAATTTTTTGGATAAAATAAAAAAAATTAAGGAAGCAAAAAACAATTTTCATGACTATGATATT
>MDTE01165133.1_pt1 | contig 17863 bp, 16 predicted proteins | sample 811231 | NCBI WGS metagenome assembly MDTE01 (sample SAMN05326651, study PRJNA326480) | marine metagenome | isolation source: seawater | place: Indian Ocean: Red Sea | collected 2010 | reverse complement strand
CTTATTTATTTCTCCAACTTATTCTGGTGCTGGAGGAATAGGTCCTCATGCATTTCGTGTTGCAGAAAAATTACGTGAACATGGATATAATGTAGAATTAATGAATGTTCCACATATACCAATAAAAAATCTAAAAAATCTAAGCTTTTCATTTTTCGGAACATTCAAGGCAATAAAAAACTCAAAAACCTATGATGCTGTGCATGCTTGGAATGTTCCATCTGCATTCATCATGAAAAGAATTAAGGCAAAAAAGAAAATTCTTTCAGTACATGGTGTTTATTCCAAACAAGTTGGAATGTTACATTCTAAATTCACAAGCAATATAATTAATTCTAAAGAAAGTGAAGTTTTAGATTGGGCTGATACATTAACTACTGATTCAAAATTTGTACAATTAGAATATACAAAACTTGGAAAAATTTTTGAATACATACCAGCTCCCTTGGATTCTAACAAATTCAAAGACATTCAATCATCTGAAAAAAAGAATCAAATTGTTTATGTTGGTCGTGATTCTTTCGAAAAAGGAATTGATATTCTACGTAATATTGAAACAAAACTTAATGCATCAGTAAAATATTGCACAAATCTTGATTGGAATGATGCAATGAAGATTGTTTCTGAATCTAAAATCCTACTAGTTCCATCAAGAACTGAAAGTATACCTCAAGTAATTAAAGAAGCATTTTTTCTAAAAATCCCTGTAATTGCTACAAATGTAGGTGGAATTCCAGAATTGATATCTGATAATATTACAGGTTTATTGATCCAGCCTGAAAATCCCAATCAAATGATTGATAAAATTAACATGTTATTGGACGATAAAGAAACACAAGAAAAATTAGCAAAAAATGCCTTTGAATTCATCACCAGGAATTTTAGTTGGGATGTGTTAATAGACAAGTACAAAAATCTGTACAAAACATAACTGTGATTTTATAAAACGGCAAAAATCAGAGTAAATATGAAAATATCAATTTTAGATCATTTAGTTTGTCCCTCATGTCGTTCTGAATTAACACTCAAAACAAAAAAACGAATTAAAAATGAAATTATTGATGGTACTCTAATCTGTACAAAATGCAATGATAAATTCCAAATTTCTAGAGGAATTCCTCGATTTGTAGTTGACATTACAAAAGATTTTGTTCGTACAGAAATGGCATTTTCTGAAAAATGGAAGTCTCATCATACAAATCATCATGCAAAAGACTGGATTGAATGGCAAAAAAAATGGTTTTTAGATAGATTTGATTGGAAATCTATAAAATTTTTTAATATATTTCTAAAATCAAAAAAATACATTCTTGATGCTGGGACTGGAATTGGTAATAGTGCAAAAATGTTGTCTGTGAATAATTCTTCAACGGTTTTTGCATTAGATGCAAGTGACAGTATTGATTTTGCATACAAAAAATATGGAAAAATACCAAACATACATTTCATACAAGCCGACATTAGACAATTACCATTCAAAAAATCATTTTTTGATTACATCTTCTCAGATCAAGTTTTACATCATACAAAAAATACTGCAACATCTTTCAAGTATCTAACAAAATTTCTTCAAAAAAATGGATATATTTCGATATATGTTTACAATAAGAAAGCTCCCGTCCGTGAATATGTTGATGACTATATTCGACAAAGAACAATCAAAATGTCTGTGGCAGAATGTACAGAATTCTCTAAAGATATGGCTCATTTAGGAAAAGCACTATCAAAACTAAAAAAGAAAATTACCATTCCAAAAGATATCCCCTTATTGGGTGTAAAATCTGGTACCTATGATGTACAGAGATTCATCTATTGGCATTTTCTAAAATGTTTTTGGGATGAATCTGATAATTTTGATAGGAGTGTAGGTGTAAATTTTGATTGGTATTATCCTAAATTTGCATACAGACATACTCCAAGTGAAGTAAAAAAATGGTATAGAGATCTAAAAATAAAAATTACCACCTTTAAAGAAATTGAAAGTGGAATAAGCGTAACAGGACAAAAGAAATAATCATTTTATTAATTCTTTAACATCACCAGTAAATTTTTTTGCAATAACTTCCCATGAAAAATTCTCTTCGACAAATTTTTTCCCTGAATTCCCCATAGATTTTGCTTTATCTTGATCATTAAAAATAATTTGTAAATACTCAATTAATTTTTTTGAATCACCTTTCTCAATCAGGTAGCCATTCTCTTTATCTTTCATTAATTCTGGAATACCTCCAATATTTGTAGCAATTACGGGTTTCTTCATTAATTGTGCTTCAAGTAATGTTAATGGTGCCATGTCAATTCCACTAAGTAATGCATACACATCAATCTCTGTAAGAAAATCTCTAATCTTATTTGGATATTCAAGTGCACCTAGCCATTTGAAATTACTATATTTTTCTAATATGGGTAAAACATTTTCTTTGTATGGCCCATCCCCAACCCAATAAAATGTAGTTTCTGGCATCTTTTCAAGAACTTTTGTTAGAGTAAGTAGTTCTTCAGTTTTTTCTAAAATCACCGCACCTTGTACTAATCCTACACATGGATGGTTTAATTTCATACCCGAACTCTCATACCAATTCTCTGAACTAATTCCTTGATACATAACCGAAGATGGTTTTTGTGGATAGTGTTCTTTCACTACTTCTTCTAAATGTCTACAAATTGGAAGAATTTTATCTGCACCTTGAAAACACTTTTCCCCAATTTCATCCCATTTATTGATGGCTATTTTTTTTGGTGGTGAACTGTACAGTGTTCTTTTTGCCATATCCATTTCTTTCCAATAGTTTCCTCTCAAATGAACAACTAATGGAATATCTGTTTTTGAAGCTTCTAAAGCAAAGTGCCTTTGTCTGTCTACTAAAATTAAATCAGGTTTAAATTCTTCAATTAACTTTTTGAATTTCTTATCTTTCGAAAACCATTTACTCATTTTTCTACTTGGAAATCCATCTACATAATCTACATCCAAAACTAATTTTGTCTCAATATTTTGTTTTTCTAATATCTCCGAAAATTCTTTTAGATGAAACATCTTCGAACTAGAACCGCCGATTAATAACTTCATTTTTAATTAATTATTTTATTTACACATTCTGAAATAACTTTGATTTGTTCATTTGTTAATGACGGATATGATGGCAATGACATAATTTGTTTTGAGAATTTTTCACTATTTGGTAAATCGTAGCCATATTCTTCATAGATTGGTTGCATATGAATTGGTTTTTCATAGTAAATTGCGGAACCAATTTCATTCTCTCTTAATTCTTTTCGTATATCATCTCGTTTTTCACTTTTTAACACAATTTGGTGATAGACAGATTTTCCATTGACATTTTCTGGTAATATGCAATCATGTGATAAATTCTTTTTATAAAGAGTTACAATTTCTCTTCTTCTAGAATTTTTTTCATCTAGATGTTTTAATTGTATTCTACCTATTGCAGCATTAACCGTATTTAATCTCATTGTAAAACCAAGCTTATCAAATTCATTTTTTGTTTTTCTTCCATTATCTCTAATTGATTTAATCTTTAGAGCAATTTCTTCATTGTTTGTTGTAGCCATTCCTCCATCTCCGCCGACTGTCATATTTTTCGTTGGATAAAATGAAAAACATCCTACATCTGATATACTTCCAACTTTTTTATCTTTATACAATGCTCCATGTGCTTGACATGCATCTTCAATAATCGGAATTTTTTGCTCTTCGGCAAATTCTTTTACTAAATTAAAATTACATGGATTTCCATAGATATGAACTGGAATTATTGCATTCACTGATTTATTAACATTAGTTACATCCATACTGCCATCATTTGAATAAATGTCAGTTAAAATTGGTTTTGCATTAATCATTCTAATACAATTTGCGGAAGCTATGAAAGAATTTGTAGGTGTTGCTACTTTCGATTTATTTGATATTCCTAAAGGCATCAATGAAATTTGTAGTGCACTATTCCCTGAATTTACTGAAACTGCATATTTTGTTCCAATATATCTTGCAAATTCTTCTTCAAATTTTAATACGCTTTCTCCACCTACAAATGATTCATTTCTTAGTGAATCTAATGCAGCATCTTCCATTTCTTGTGTAAAATCCTGAATAAAAAATGGAATCATATCAAATCTCATTAATTTTTCCTGAATTAATTACATCTTTTAACCACTCTTGCAGCGTCACTGTGTAATTCCATCCTAACTTTTCTTTTATGTCTGAAATATCTGCTAGTGTTGCATTAACATCTCCCTGTAACGCTGGTCCATGTATTGGCTTAACATCAATTTTTGATGCTTCAATAATCATATTTGCTAAATCTAATACACTAACTGCAAAATTTGTACCCACATTAAAAAATCTATGATCAATTTCACTTTTCATAGATAAAATATTTGCATTTACTACATCACTAACATGAACAAAATCTCTTGTTTGTAATCCATCACCATTAATTTTTGGTGACTCATTTTTAGAAATCTTTTCTAAAAATAATTTAATTACACCTGCGTATTCTTTTGATTGTCTAAAACCAAAAACATTGAAATATCTTAAACCAATAATTTTTGTTCCCATTTCTGAATATTTACTTGCTAACACTTCATCCTCTAGTTTTGTTTTAGCATAAGGATTGAAAGGATTTTTTTCATCATTTTCTTTTATTGGTAAATTCTTTGGATTCCCATAAACACTTGATGAACTTGCATACACCACTTTTTTATCATATTTTTTAGCATGTTTGAAAATATTTTCTGTCCCATTAACATTTACATCAAAATATTCATCTGTTTTTAAGAATGAGTCTTGAACTGATGCTAATGCAGCTTGATGGAATACTCCATCTACCTTCTTAATATTTTCAGAAATAATTTTTTCATCTCTTATGTCCCCATTAATGAACTCAATATTTTCGGCAATTTTTTTTAGATTTCCCATCTTACCTGTATTCAGATTATCTAAAACAATCACTGAATCATTTTGTTTTAAAAGCTGTTCAGCTATGTGACTTCCTATGAATCCTGCACCACCTGTTACTAAATATTTCATTTTTTCATCATCCTTAGATTAAACTTATCCATGTTTAAATGAAATTTCTTGTGCAGACTTTAACGTTGCTACTGTACCCACATCTACTTCATACTCATTTTTTTCTAAAGTGATTGCTACAACTTTTTTATTATTCTCTATTAGTTTTTGAATTGCATCTGTTAATTGATATTCATTTAATCTTCCCGGCTTAATTTTTTTTAGACACTCAAAAATATCCGCTTTGAAATAATAAATTGGCAATATTCCCAAATTTGATTTCGGTTTTTTTGGTTTTTCTTCAACATTTTTTACAATTTTATAATTTTTTTTGTTAGATCCAATTTCTGGAACTCCATATCTTTTCGAATCTACAACTTTTTTGCATAATAATACTGCAGAAATCTCTGGATCTTTTTTTGCAGTTGAAATTAATTTTGAAATTGGGTGTATTCCATTAGTTAGAATATATGCATCTCCTGCATGAACAATAAAGTCTTCATCTTTAACATATTTCTCACTAATCCTAACAGCATCACCAAAACCTAATGCTTTTTTTTGATAAACCCAATTTACTTTTGAATTCTTCAAATGATTATAAAATTTTGAAATATTTTTCGTTTGTTTGTTATCTAAATTTTTTAAAAATTTTTTATCCATTGTAAAATATCTTTTAATCAGATCCTTTTTTTTATCTATGATTATGGTGAAATCTCTTCCTCCTGCAGAATAAAGTTGTTCATAAATTATTTCTAAAATTGGCCTCACAGTATGATTTTTTGAATTAATCTTAGAAAAAACTGGAGTCATTTCCTTTGGAATTTCTTTTGTAAAAGGTAATAATCTGGTTCCTTTTCCTGCAGCAGTAATGACAATTTTCACTAAAATTCAATATTACTCATATTTCTCAACTTTTAAAATTTTGTACCTATTACTATCATTCCAAAATTATAATAGGCATATTCTTAAAAAATCAAAATAGAATTAAAATGAAATCCTCAAAAATAGATATGAATGATATTGAGAATGTCAAACGTGCTTTAGACGAAAATAGTTTGAAAGTCTGCGTAATTGGAATAGGTAGAATTGGTTTACCCACGGCACTATCTTTTGCTAAATCTGGATTAGAAACGATTGGAGTTGACATAAACGAAAATTTAGTAAATAAAATCAATTCTGGGATTTTTCCATTAAAGGATGAACCTGGTTATGATGAAATATTTAATGATGTAATAAATTCAAATTTTTCAGCAACGACAAATATTGAAAATGCAGTACCAAAATCTGATCTTGTTTTATTATCGTTGCCTACCCCGATGGATGAACAAAACATTCCAGATTATTCTGCACTGAGAACTGTAGCTTCAAAACTTTCAGAAATTCTTTCACCTAACTCATTAGTTATTGTTGAAAGTACAATTGAACCTGGATTCATCGAAGATGAGATGATTTCTTTGATATCTAAAACAGGCAGATTGGATATTCAAAAAAATTTTTCAATCGGTGTATGTCCTGAAAATGCTAATCCTGGAGAAATTTTACATGATTTTACAAATCTTCCAAGATTAGTAGGAGGAATAACTCAAGATATTACAAATATTATCAAATTGATTTATCAATTTGTTTTTTCTGTTGAATTAATTGACATGCCTGATTGTAAAACTGCTAATGCAGTAAAACTAACTACAAATGTTTTTCGTGATATCAATATTGCATTTATCAGCGAATTGTCTCTGATGTTTGAAAAATTAGGTATTGATACCAATAAAGTTCTGGAAGCAGCTAAGAGAAAATATAATTTTCAGGTTCATTATCCTGGTGCAGGTGTTGGTGGTCCATGCTTACCGATTAATTCCTATCAATTATTGAATACTGCACGTAGAACTGGAGTGAAGCTTGGAATTATTGAATCTGGAAGACAAATCAATGAAAAAATGCCAGATCATGTGGTAGAATTAATTTCTGATGCATTTAATGAATCTAATACAAAAATTGAAGGAAGTGAAATTATAATTTTTGGTGTTTCTTACAAACCAAATGTAAAAGATATACAATTAACTCCTGCAAAACACATAATTACAAAATTACAGAATTTAGGTGCAAATATTCACATTTATGATCCATATTTCATATCAACAAAAATTTTTGGAATTGATACTCTTGATAACGTTCCAGGAGACGATATTCTTAAAAAAATGGATGCTTCCGTAATTGTTACTGGTCATGATTCATTCAAAGATTTTGATATTTCGAATTTTTCTGTCATGAGAAATCCTATTTTAGTTGATACAAGAGGAATTTTTGAACCACTTGCTGCCAAAAACATTAATTTAATTTTTAGAGGATTGGGTCGTGGAGATTAATCCTTCATCTATAGTTAATATTCTAACTCTTCGTTATGATCCATCAATAAAAACAAATTTACCAAATAAAACTTCGAATGATTTTAAAACAACAATTGATTCTCCAAATATTTCAGAAATTGAAAATTCAATATGCAATTACATAAATCAAAAACTAGAAAAATTTAATGATAAAAAAATATCAATTGCACTGAGTGGTGGGGTTGATTCTACTCTTGTTTTGTCTTTATTACGAAAAATTAAACCGGATATTGATATTGAAGCCATATCAATAAAGTTTCCAGAAGGTATTGATGAAACCAATGATGCAGCAAAAATTGCTAAAAAATTTAATGCTCATCATCATATAATAACACTTGATAACTATCTTTCAGAATTACCGAAAGCAATTAGTATTATCAAAATGCCATTTTGGGATTTACATTGGTACTACGTTGTAAAAGAATCAAAAAAACTTTCTAAAATCTTAGTTTCTGGTGATGGTGGAGATGAACTCTTTGCTGGTTATACTTTTAGATATGAAAAATTTCTTTCATTAACATCTGAGAATTCTACACCTATGGAGAAAGTTAATTCATATTTACAATGTCATGAAAGAGATAGAGTACCTGATCAAGAAAAAATATTTAATGAAAAATCAAATTTTTCTTGGGAATCTATACATAATTTACTTCTACCTTATTTTGATAATAATCTTTCAAGATTGGAACAAGTATTTCTTGCAGATTACAATGGTAAATTATTATACAATTTCAATCCAATTAATTCGATAATTGCAAAAAACTTTGATATAGAATTGTTAACACCATTGCTAAATAGTGATTTAATCTCGATTTCATCACATATTAAAAAATCAGAAAAATATGACCAAATCCATAATTTGGGAAAATTACCTTTACGAAGAATACTAGAACAAAATAACCATCACTCATTAGTTGGACAAAAAAAATTAGGATTTAATGTAAACACCATTAATTTATGGAAAAAAAATGCTCATAAATTATGTAAAGAATATCTTATTGATTCTAGAATAGTAAAAGATGGTTGGGTTTCTGACATTTGGATTCAAAAATATATTGATTCACAAAGTCTTGATATCCGTTATATAAACAAATTTCTTGGCATTTTAGCTTTTGAAATATGGTATAGAATTTTTGTCACAAAAGAAATGGATAGCAATTCTACACTAGATTAATTTAGGAATATACATGAACAAAATAATGAAAAAAGACATTGTAGTTGGATTAGGTGAAATTGGAAAACCTATCTTGAAATTAATTTCAAAAAAAGAATTAGTTGTTGGTTATGACTTAGACAAAAAACTAATGGATACCAAAAAATTCAAAAAACTAGAAACACTTCAAACTCGCTTTTTACATATTGCTATTCCAGTCACAAAAAAATTTAATTCAAATACAATCGAATTATGTGACAAATTTCAACCCGAATGTATTGTAATACACAGTACGATCAGTCCTGGAACAACAGAAAAATTACAAAAAAAATTAGAACTTCCAGTCATTTTTAGTGCAACTAGAGGTGTGCATAAAAGAATGTTAAAGGATCTAAAACGTTATACTAAATTTTTTGCAATATCTAAAACTGCACCAAGAAAAACATGGGCTATTTCTCAATATCAATCCACAATGAAAAAATGTGGAATAAAAACAGAAAAAATGTCTACTCCTGAAACTCTTGAATTGGGTAAAATTCTTTGTGATATCTCTTATCTTGGTTGGCTCATTAATTATGCTCAATTAACTAATATGATTGCAATTCAATACGGTGTAAATTATGATGAAATGTGGAAATTTTCTGAAGAAATTCACGAACTACTTGGAAATAGACCAAAAATGTATCCTGGATTTATTGGTGGTCACTGTGTTATACCAAATCTTGATCTTGTTAAAAATGAAACTCTTGATACAATAAAAAAACTCAATAAGATTTATTCAAGAAGAATGAAGGTACAAAAGAAATGAAAGTACTTCTTGTTTGGGGTAGTAAAGGTAAAAAACTTTACATGGAAGAATTTACTGAGTCACTAAAAAAATTAAATTTAGATTGTAAATTAGTAGACGAAACTGATTTTGCAAAAGCCTTTCCCAGTAAAAAAATCAGTGATTGGTTTGGTAAAGATAAAAAATTAATAAAATTATTAAATGAATTTAAACCTGATGCCGTTTTTGTTGATAGGCAAGCTCATGTTTGTGTGAATACAATTGCTGAAAATTTCCCTGTTTTTGTTTTTCTACGTGGTCAATATTGGTCAGAGATTGAATGGGCAAAAAAAACTCTTTACAAAGATGATCCTTTAATGAAAAAAATTCTCGAAAAAAGGGATAAAATAGCAAACGAGTGTTTTTCAAACGCCACTGCTGTTTTACCAATTTGTAAATATTTAGAAAAAATTGTTAAACAATATCATCCTGACCAAAAAACACATGTACTTTTTGAAGGAATACATGCATCAAATTGGTACAAAACTGATGGAATGAAACTAAAGCATCCATGTGTTGGATTAGTTCAAGATGCAAATTGGTGGGGAAAAACAAAGGAGATGTTAATTATGAGAAAAGTAATGAAAGCAATGCCTAATGTAAATTTCTATTGGGCTGGAGGTGGAAAATTTGCTGAGAAAATATTAGATAATTTCAAAGAATGTGAAAATTTTCATTATCTTGGAAGACTGGAATATCCTGGAAAGGTTAGAGATTTCTTGAGTGAAATTGATATCTATTCTTTAATTTCTGGAATGGATCTTGGTCCTAGAACAATCAATGAAGCTCAACTCATGGAGAAACCAATAGTCGCTACAAATGTTGGTGGAATTTCTGAATTGATTAAGGATGGAGAAACTGGTTTACTTGTAGAAGAAGGTAATCCTGATGATATAATTAAAAAATTGAATATTTTGTTAAATGATAAAGAATTTTCTTTACAAATGGGAAAAGATGGAAGAAAAAGGGCTAGTATTCATTTTAGCTGGGAAACTATCGCACAAAATTTTGTTGAAATACTAAATTCACATTCGATTGGAAATAATGAATCTAATAACAAAACCTAGTTTCTTTATTTGAATCTGAAAACTATATTCTATAATTAGTGATGTTCATATATTTGAGTTTTAACTCACGTATATGGCAGAAAACTCACTTTTTCGTGCATGGTTTTACTTCCGAAATGGTTGGTCAATGTACTTTGCTTTCATATTTGCCGCAATCAATACTCTTACTGTAACATATTTTTTGGCAATTGAACGTGCACCATCTTTACAAGAAATATTCCCCTCATTTTTTCATTATGTAGCAATTGTCACTGCAATAGGTGTTCCATTGTTAATTGGAATAGGTTATGCCCATTGGAAGAGAACTAAAGCAAGAAAAGCTGAAGTTGATATCGGTTTTGAAACAAATCCTTATCAAAGACGCATCGTTGTTAATACCGAAATTGTACTTCAACTCAATTTAAGATTAATTGAGATGATTCTAAAATCATCAAATGGAGAAAAACTATCTGATGAAGAATTAAAACAAATTCAGGAGTTCAAACATGAAATGCAAGACCATATTAAAAATAGAAATTTTAAAAATCAACAAGATTACAAATTCTTTAAAAAAATTGACAAGCTTTAATCAAGTATTTATTACTTATAATATTGCAATGAGAAGATGACTTCAAAGTGAAACCAAATATACTATTTATTCTAATTGATGGATTACGTTCTGATAGATGTTATGGAAAACATAAAACTTCTATCACACCTAATATTGATTCATTAATAAGCAATGGAGTATATTTTGAACAAGCAATTTGCTCAGCTCCAGTAACATCCCCCTCAATGTCAAGCATATTGACAGGTTTGTATCCATTTGAATCTGTAATTTTAGATAATGGAATTTTTATGATGAATTTAGAAAAAGAAAATTATGTTAAAATATTAAAAAATCATGGATATTCAACAAACGCAATAATACCAGAAGCTACGTCTCTTTGGGGATTAGATAAAATTTTTGTAGATCATTTAGAAAAATATTCTCACACTGAAACAATTTTTAATGGAAATGGAAAAAAAATAATTGATAACATAGAGAAAAAAAAACTCCAAGAACCATGGTTTTATTACATTCATCTTTATGATCTTTATGAAGCATCAGTGTTTGACATTGTAACTTCTGATACAAAAGAATTAGAGGATACAAAATATGGAATTAACAAATATGAAAGAATTCTTTCTTCAATTGATGTATGGATTGGAAAAATTTTAGAAAAAATTGATAAAAAAAATACTTTAATTGTATTAACTTCTGATCATGGAACTGAACGAGGAGTATATACTCCAGATTTAGAAGATTATGCTCGATATTGTCAAAAACTTAGAACCTCTTGGGAACCAAAATCCAGTATAAAATTAGGAAGTAAAGTATTAAAAAAATTCCCAAAATTTCTTAAACCCATAAAATCAAATCTCTCAAAAACTTATTCCAAACATCGAAATGACATCGTTGAAGATAGAATAAAACCAGAGCTTGAAAAAATTCAAAATGAAAATATTTCAAATTATAAAAAACGAATTAAAAAATCTGCAGCCTTGATCACTTTTGAAACTTATGATGATAGATTTAGAGTTCCATTATGCTTTTCTGGTTACGGAATTTCATCTCATCATGTAATATCTAAACAAGTTAGAAGTTTAGATATTTTTCATACGATTTTTGATATTCTGAAGATTCAAAATCTTGAAAATCGAAGTAAGAGCTTATTTCCATTTTTAAATGGAGAGATTCTTTCTGATACCCCAGTATTGATTGAAAGTACAAGTAATTCCACAAAAACAATGACCAGTAATGCTATAGGAATACGAACTCCTCACTACAAATATTTCAGAGATCGTGATGATTCCAACAAAAATATTCATTTATTTGATTTAGAAAATGATCCATTTGAAGAAAATAATATATTTTCTAGTAATCCTGAAATCATAAAAAAAATGGAAAATTTATTGAATGATGAACAAAAACAAAAAGTCTTTACTTATTCAGAATCTGATGAGCTTAGTGAAGAAGATACACAAATGATTGAAGAAGAATTAAAAAAACTTGGTTATATGTAACCATTAAGCCAATTCATTAGTCATATTTTTAATTAGTCATTTTAACGAATTATTAATGAAAAAATCAAATAACTTAATTGAATTAATGCAATCAAAATCAATTCTCAAGGTAGGTGGTGCATTTGATGCAATGTCTGCAAAATTAGTTGAATTACAAAATTTTGATGCAGTGTGGGCTGGTAGTTTTGCAATTTCAGCTACTCATGCACTTCCAGACGCTAGTATTTTAACAATGACTGAATTTCTCCATGTTTCTCAAAGTATGGCTGAAACATGTAACATACCTGTAATTGCAGATTGTGATACTGGATTTGGAGGACCTGGAAATGTAAGTCATTTGGTAAAAAAATATGAAAAGGCAGGTGTTGCAGGTATTTCAATAGAGGATAAAACTTTTCCAAAAGAAAACAGTTTGTTGAACGATAGTAATCAAACTTTAATCAGCGAAAAAGAATTTGTTGCAAAAATAATTGCAGCACGAGAAGCAAAAAATAATGATGATTTCTTATTAATTGCAAGAACTGAAGCATTAATTGCAGAAAAAGGTATGCATGAAGCAAAAAAACGTGCAACAGCATATGAGAAAGCAGGCGCTGATGCAATTCTTATTCATTCAAAGAAAGATTCTCCTGATGAAATTTTTGAATTTGCAGATTCATGGGAAGGTGAAATTCCTTTAGTAGTTGTTCCTACAACATATCCAAATGTCAAAATTAATGAATTAATTTCACATAAAATTAAAATGGTAATATATGCAAATCAAACACTTAGATCTGCATATTCATCAATGCTAGAAACTCTTAAAAAAATTCAAAATGATGATTTAGTTAGTTTAAACGATGAAATTGTTCCTATGGAAAAAATATTTGATTTACAAAAAATGTATGATGTAAAAGAGGAAGAACGAGAAATTAAAGAAGAATTAAAAAAAATGGGTTATATAGATTGAATTCTAAGACACAACGAAAATTATTCAATAATTTTTTGAAAAATAACATTCAAAATTTTGTTGGTGTACCAGATTCAACATTAAAAAATTTTATTGATGAAGGAATTAAAAAGAAAAAAATTATCATTACAACAAGAGAAGAAGAAGCAATTGGAATTGCATGTGGAATGCAATTATCTAATAGTAAATCATTGGTTTTCATGCAAAATGCAGGATTTGCAAATTCAATTAGTACAATTGCATCCTTAGTTGATTTATACAAAATTCCATTAATTTTTTTGATCGGATGGAGAGGATATTTGAAGACTGATGCACCTGAACATCTGAAAATTGGAAAAATACAGAAAAAATTACTTGATGCATTAGAACTGGAATCAAAAACTCTCACTGACCAAAATTGGAAATCATGCTGTAGTTGGGCTATCAAAAAAACCCAAAAAAATGAATCTTGTGCAATAATAGTACGGAGATTAAAAGATGAATAGAAAAGATGCAATCAAAATAATTTCAAAATATGTAAAAGATGAACCTATCATTTCAGCAAATGGTTTCATAAGTAGAGAGTTGTTTAACACATATGAAAAAGAAAGTAATTTTTACATGATAGGTTCAATGGGATTGGCATCATCAATAGGTCTTGGAATATCTCTAAAAAATCCTAAAAAAACAATTTATGTTTTTGATGGAGATGGAAACATCTTAATGAACTTAGGTTCTATGACCACCATAGGAAAATTAAAACCAAAAAATTTAGTACACATAATTTTTGATAATCAGGTTCATGAATCTACTGGTGGTCAAACCACAAATTCAAAAAACATAGATCTTGAAAAAATTGCTCAATCCACAAATTATACAACATTTGTTGCAAAAGAAAAAAAAGAATTAGAGTGTATATTTAAAAAAATTAAATTTTTAGATGGGCCAATTTTTATAAAAATTAGAATTTCAAAAACAACAAAAATAGGAAAAAGAATCAATATTGAACCAGTTCAAATAAAATCTAGATTTCAAGAATCATTACTTTAAAGAAAAAGGTAGAAATATTTTTAATAGTAAGACCGATTGATGATTTGTTCATGAATTCTAACGAAGGTAATGCTATAGTTTTTAATGGTTCCAAACTTCCATTAGAAAAAAAAGAATTTACATTAAATGAGAATATTGGAAATGATGATGCAATAGTTGAAATAACATTATCCACTGTTTGTGGTTCAGATGTACACACATGGTTAGGTCATAGACCGTTTCCAACTCCATGTGTTTTGGGTCATGAAATGGTAGGAAAAATTATTGCTATGGGAAAAAACCTAACTACCGATTATACTGGTCAGGAACTTCAAATTGGAGATAAAGTTGTTTGGTCAATGACTGTTGGTTGTGGTGAATGTTTCTTTTGTAAGAAAAAACTTCCACAGAAATGTACAAAGATGTTCAAATATGGACATGTGAAAAGTGATGAACAGCCTCACTTTACCGGAGGTTTTGCAAAGTATGTACAATTAAAAAAAGGAAGTTATATTTTCAAAGTTTCACCAGAACTTACTGATGAAGAAGTTGCACCGTTGATGTGTGCAGCATCTACAATTACTAGTGGATTAGATTATGGAGATTTTCATGAATGTGATTACGTAATAATTCAAGGATGTGGTGCATTAGGGATGTATGCATGTGCATTTACAAAACAATTAGGTGGAAAAAAAATTATTGCAATAGATATTATGAACGATAGATTAGAGTTAGCAAAACAATTTGGTGCAGATTATACAATCAATCCAAAAGATGTTGGAGAAAATCTTACTGACGAAATTATGAAAGTTACTGAAAATAGAGGAGCAGACGTAATAATTGAAATTACTGGAGAACCATCAGTAATTAAAGAAGGAATACAGATGATCAGAGTTGGAGGTACGTACATTTTGTTAGGTGCAATTTATCCAAATAACCATGTCACATTGGATAGTTCAGATATTATTACAAAATGTCTAAAAATTGTAGGAATGCACAACTATCATCCTGAACATCTTAAAACTGCAATAGATCTAGTTTTGAAAACTAAAGAAAAATACCCATATAAAAAATTGGTTGGGCCAAATTTTGAATTTTCTGCAAAGGGGTTAGAGGATGCTTTCAAATCTCTTGATTCAAAACAATCATTGCGCCCGGCAATAAATCCTAACTAAGTTCATGCAAGGTGTAATTTTAGCTGCAGGCAAAGGTTCAAGGATGGAAGGTATTGAAATACCAAAATGTCTACTAGAAATTAATGAAATACCTATAATCAAACATCAAATAAAATTTTTTAAGAAGAATGGGATTGATAACATTCTTGTTGTAACGGGTTACAAATCAGAAATGATTCGTAATTTGTTAAATGATGAAGTGGAATATGTCCAAAATTCAAAATTTAATGAAATGAATAATATCTATTCTGTATGGTTAGCAATTCAAAAATTACAAGATGATTTTGTATGTGTTTACGGAGATCTTATGTTTGATGAAAAAATTCTTGAAAAATGTTTAGAGATTAAAAATGAAATTGGATTGATGGTAGAGCCTAATACTCGTGATGAAACAATGAAAGTGAAAATTGATAATGGGAAAATTATTGCCGTAAATAAACAAATTGAGCATGATGTGGCTAATGGAAATTTTATCGGCATGGCAAAATTTTCAAAAAAAATAACAAAAATGCTTTTTCATGAAATAGATGAATTAATTACAAAAAATGTGGATGGATATTATACACTAGGTATTGAACAATTAATTAAAAAAAATATTCAAGTAGGATACCAATTTACAAATGGATTAATGTGGATGGATATGGATGAAATGAATGAATTTAAAGAAGCTAAAAAAATTTTTGAAAACAAGGAGGAAACTTGACTAATGTGTGGAATATGTGGAATTACGTGGACAGATAAAGACTTAATCAAATTAATGGGAAATGCATGTAAACATAGAGGTCCTGAACAAGAAGGATTCTATTTAGATGATAATGTTTCATTATGCTGTGAAAGATTACGAGTGATGGATTTACGAGATATTGGCGGTCAGCCAATTCATAACGAAGATGAAACAGTTTGGGCAGTACAAAATGGTGAAATTTATAATTTTAAAAAATTAAAAAACGATTTAGAACAAAAAGATCACAAATTTTATTCCAACACAGATACTGAAATTTTAGTACATTTGTATGAAGAGTATGGAGAGAATTTTGTAGATTATCTTGATGGAATGTTTGCATGTGCAATATGGGATTTAAAAAATAAAAAATTAATAATTGCAAGAGATAGATTAGGAGTCAAACCATTGTATTATTGGTTTAAAAACAATGATTTGATTTTTGCATCTGAAATAAAATCAATTTTACAATACCAAGAAGTAAAACGTGAAATAAATTATGAAGGATTATCACAATTTGTAACTTATGCATATACAATAGATGGACAAACACTATTGAAAGATATCAAGGAATTATTACCCGGACATAAACTAACATATCATCTTCTAGAAAAAACAATTAAAATCGAAAAATACTGGGAACTGAAATTAGTAAAAAATTCATTTTCTGAAAATGAAAATTTTGAACAAGTGAAAAAATTACTTGAAGATGCTGTAAACAAAAGAAGAGTTAGTGATGCACCATTAGGCGCTTTACTTTCTGGTGGTTTAGATTCTAGCGTAATGGTTGCAATTTTAAACAAATTTTCAGAAAAACCAATTAAAACATTTACAACAGGATTTGGAAATGATCTAGATGAATTTGAAGAAGCTAAAATTGTTGCTGAACATTGTGGAACTGATCATAATGAGATAATGATTGACTTTTCAGATTTAACCAAATCTCTTCCAAAGATTCTTTGGCATATGGAATTACCATTCGGTAGACCATCAATATTATCAAACTATATGGTATCTAAAGAAATAAAAAAATTTGTTACTGTTGCATATACTGGTGAAGGGTCAGATGAATTGTTTGGTGGATACAATAGGTATCTCCCATTTGTAAAAGATGGTAATTTTTTCCAAAAAACTAAAAATTATCAAGCAATTACATCCGGTTTTTTTAAAGATGAAAAAATACAAAGTGAAATTTTTTCAGACAATGTTTTAAAATACTTGAAAAACAATAATCATCCTTCAGTTGCTTTTAAAAATATTTTAGAAAAAAATTCAGATTATGGTATATTGAATAATGTATTATATTTTGAATTAAAGACTGAAATTCCTGGTGCACAAACTTGGAGAATAGATAGAACAGCATCAGCACATGCTATAGAATTAAGAGAACCATTTCTTGATTACAAATTAATTGAATATACTGCATCAGTTCCAGATAATTTAAAAATTAATCCTGATAAAGAATTTACAAAAAAATATTTGTTACAGAAAATTGGAACCGATTT
>MDTE01112099.1_pt1 | contig 17864 bp, 27 predicted proteins | sample 811231 | NCBI WGS metagenome assembly MDTE01 (sample SAMN05326651, study PRJNA326480) | marine metagenome | isolation source: seawater | place: Indian Ocean: Red Sea | collected 2010 | reverse complement strand
TGGCCCTCACTGCTACATCTGTGGCGAGGACGGATCACATCTGTCCGAGAATGACCGAGTGCATCAAAAGGGATCTTCCAAGGGGTTGCCGAAGGGATGGCTTCACTGCCACCACATCGAGGAACTGTCCAAAACAGGACCAACGGTGACAGACCCTGAGAAGGATATGGTTCCGCTGTGTGCGGGTTGCCATTCCATGATTCACTTGGGTGAGACCGCCTACACGCTGGAAGAGGGTTTCGCGATCTTCAGAAAGTGGGAGGAGGCACGAGAAGCGCGACGGGCAAAACGGAAGGGGCTGAAGTTTTGGAAGTGAAGTCTCTCTACGTGCGCGTACACACGCACATGATCTGCACGCGGCGTGTACGTGACTCGCGTGACAAGCTGGTTTGATTGACAATCTGTCCTGACCAGATAGAGGAGGGGTGTTGCCACCGCTGCGTCTTGCGTTGGCAGCATCCTTTCTCTTCTCTCTCTGAGGTACACATGTCAGCCACCACCGACGTAGCCAACCAACCAGCAATCCACCCACTTCACGAAGATTACAATCTCAAGGAGGTGCAAGGGGAGGCACACAAGATCGAGGCCATGCTCATGAACAAATATGAGTGTCTTACGCAGGCCACCTACGCTGAACTCAATCTGCTTTGCAGCCTGTACAACCGCAAAGCACAGATTTTGCAACAAGCCAAGAAAGCCCAGTAAACCAATGACCACCGAGCAAATCATCGAAGAACTGACTCGCCTTCTCGCTCGCCTTGCCGACGAGGGGCACGTTGAAGAGTCTTGGGAAATCCAAGCAACCATAGACCGCCTATTTCCCGTTGAGGAAGGAGCATAGACATGACTGATCTCACCCTACTTGCTACCGAAATGATTTCAATGCTTGAACGCTCTGGCTTTGAGCCAGAAGCTATCCGAGGAACCCGAGAGTTGGTTTACTCGCGACCCCTTCATGGCGATGACACGGATCTTCGTGTTGCCGTCTACACCACCATCGAGAATGGTCGATGCCGCGAAGTGGGCAGTGATGCGATTCGCGTTGTGGCTCTGTACACAACCAAAGAAGGTCGGATTCGCGGTATTGCGAAGGCCGACAAGCGGGTCAACCGCGTGGGTACAGTAGATGCAATCGTTGGCCGCACTCTGACTCGGATGCGGGAAGTCTACGGTGCCGCCCGTTCGCCAGAACGGTGCCACTGCGGTGCTCCCAAGTTTATCAGCAAGCGTGGCAACGCTGTTTGCGCCGACCTTTGCTGGCTCAAGTCCTAAACCCTTTTCCTACAAGGAACCTCAAAATGCCTACCACCATCGAAATCAATGGAACCAAAATCTCCCTTTCTCCTGACCAAGAACAGGCCCTTGCTGTTTGCATGAACGAGTTGAATGTGAACGGTGAGGCCATCTTGGCTGGGGCGGCAGGGACCGGCAAGACCACGGTGATGCGTGCTGTGCTCAGTGGATGGGATGGCAACGTCATGTTCCTTGCTCCTACCGGGAAGGCCGCTGTGCGTCTTGCTGAATCCACCCAGAAGGATGCAAACACCATCCACAGTGCCATTTTCGGTGCCGTCGCGGAAGAGCGCGATGAAGAGGATGGCCGTGAGGTATTGAAGTTCGGTGAACTTCATGCTCCCGAGGGCTGTAGTGCCTCGACATTGGTGGTTGTCGATGAGGCCAGCATGGTCAGTGAGGAACTGGGCAATCAGCTTCGCGCTGCTCTGGGCCAGGTCGGTGCCAAGGTGCTTTGGGTTGGAGACCACGAGCAACTTCCCCCCGTAGATGGAAGTTGGGGCGTGGACTTGGCCAACGCTACGGCCAAGCTGACCACAGTGCATCGTCAGGCTTTGGAAAGCCCTGTACTTGAGTTCGCCACGATGATTCGCGAGAACCGGATGCGTGAGTTCAATAACTGGGGCGGCGACGTGACCAAGCAGGCCGTGACCGTGCAGGATGCCGCTGCGTGGCGCGGGGCTGACGATTCCCGTGTTCTCCTGACGTGGACCAACAAAGTCCGTAAGCAGGCCAACAAACTCATCCGAGCAGGCCGTGGCCTGACTCCCGGTGTGATCTCGGTTGGTGAGACCTTGATCTGCACGTTCAACAACCACAATCTCGGCATCATGAACGGCGAGACATTCACTGTCGAGAGTGTCCGAGAGCATGAGGAACTGACTTCTTTGTGCGGTCAGCCCATCGTTTGGGTGAAGGCCGAAGGCCGTGACCGGGAGTTCTTGATGGCTCCTCAGTCATTCGACCAGTACCGACCCAATCGGTACAACCCCCGCCGTGCCATGAGCGACCGAAACGTCTACCGGGCGGTTTGGTATCCACTGTTCCGCAAGGGCGACCAGTTGGAAGACTTGTTGGAAGAGGAGGGCCTGACCATGGCAGAGTTCAAGGCCATCAAGAACGAGGCCATGGAGTGGGGATTGCAGGGCACTTGGGGCTACTGCTTGACGGTCCACAAGAGCCAAGGTTCTCAGTGGAATGAGGTGGGTTTCATGTCTTGCGCCGGATTCCGACGCAAAGGCGGGTTCCTGACCTTGGATGAAAAGAAGCGGATGCTCTACACCGCTGTCACGCGGGCCGAATCTCGGCTCCATGTTTTCACTCTCGACGCTTAGGAGGCATCATGGGAGACATCATTTTCACCGGCATTTTCTTTGACTTCACGGATGAAGAGCGTGCCGATTTGATCAAGCTGGCAGGGGCTGAAGGAATGCCCAACGTATTCCTTCACCATGTCACCTTGGCGTTTCGCCCTCATCCTGAGAGCGAGCACGTCCGAAACGTGCAGGAGAACATGGGTCGCCTGATTGATGTACGGGTGACCGGCATCGGGGTCGGAGAAGGTGTCAGAGCCTTGCAGGTGGAGATTGACCCCATCCGCTTGTCCGAGTTCCGTCTTGAGTGTGCCAACAAGGTGCCTCATCTGACCGTAGCTACCGCCGAGGGTGTGAAGCCCTTTGCGTCTAACCAAGCCACCTTCACTCCTCGCGCTGACGGGTCATTGACCTTGCGTGGGAAGTTGGGTGCATTCCGAGGAGGTGAGTGATGTTCATTGTTGTTTACATCATGGAGTGGGACCGACATGGCCGTCATGAAAAACGCTTCCACTTTTCACGGGGAGGGCACAAAAGTGTCCGATCTCCCCATCATTGGAGGGTGAGCGGTCAATGGTTCGAGACCCGTGAGGGCGCTCAAGAGTACGCCGATGCGTGTGCTGATACCCGCCACGCCTTCGTTGTGGAGGCCCCTGTCAACCCTTTTGTCACCATAGGAGGTGAAGAATGAGCAATCCAGACTGGCACAAAGCCTTGAACACGCCCAAGACGCCTGAAAAACTCCAAGCGAAGTGGGAAGAACTGAATGACCGTGTGTGGTATCAGCGCCATTTGAGGTTTGGCTACGACGAGGCACACGCCGAAAGAGTGAGAGCCAAGTATGCAGACCGCAAGCTGTATGGGCAGCCCATGTTGGAGTGGGACGAAGAGAACTACCACCGGCTGGAAGGCTGGATGGCAGCCCTCATGTGGGCCACTACTGGTTTGGATGACGATGATGCTGTGCTTTACGACACGTAGGAGGTGAAACGTGAGCAATCGAATCAATGTAAACGGGATCGATCCGTGGGAACTTCTGGCGGCTTTGCACAACAATGCGAAGGTGCCACGTACAGCGGTTTGCATGGTGCAGGCCCGAGGTGACGTGACAGCGGACGAGGCCCGCGAGGAATCTCAATCAGGCGTGCGGGAAGACTACCAGATGCACCAAGGCGTGCCATTTTGGCCTGACTACCTTTTCGGTAGGCCCATCAAGGCGTTTTTGGTGCGGGATGGTGATGACGTGTTTCTCTCCCGTACCGATTTGTACGACCGTTCGGCGGGGGAAGGAACCGCCGCGAGAATCGTGTGCCGACTGGTAAGCGGTGAGGTCGCAGTAAAGACTGCGGAGATCAGGACGAAGCAAGAAGAGGTGCAAGCCCTTCTCTTGGAGTTGGAACAAGCCGCCAAGTTGAAAGCGATGGGCATCATTCGCCATGACATCGTGAAGCAACGGCATGTGACGAAGTACAGAGGGGGCCGACACGAGCCCACCGGAATGGCTGACATCATCATGCGGGATGGTACTCAGCACTTCGTTCCTGCGGACCTTCTCAAATGGAAGACGTAGAGGCTATGTCCGCGAAACCAAATCCAATCGTTCTGTAGTGTGAGAGCAAAACCTTGGAGGTGCATTTTCACCAACTTCATAGTGCCGGTAACCGTGGCGGGCTTGGATTAGTCACGGAAGGATGAACAACTATTGAACCTGAATGAGCAGGTTTTGAACACCACCCATGTCCATGATGGGACGGGGCTCGGTTCTGTCGCAACGAGGGGCAAAGATTTTTCCCTCGCATCAACCCAAACCTTGGAGCGCCATGCCTTCACTTACTTTTCCCAACTATGACTTAGCGGAGGGTCCACGCGACCCTTCCACGCTCAGACACAGACACGGGTGGTTGCCTCCCGAAAGGGTGGAGCCAGACATCAGCGACTTGCTTGCCGAGTTGCCGAGGGCTGGCAGGCGGCAACGCTCAGGCCGGGTTCGCCTAATCAGGTGACATCTGGGGATCTTTGACATCGCAGAACGGCAAGGGGTTGGCCGGAACAATCCCGCACTCCCACTCCATGGTGGAGTTGGAGCGTAGTTCCCTGTTTGATGGGGACGCAAAGCCCACGGACGGGCGATGACAACGAGACGATATGCAATCAGCATTTGAACAACACATACTTGAGCAGGCGAAGGCCGGGAAACTTCCCGGTATCTTTAGACGGATGGAACCTGAAGAGGGTTCTGTCCACTGTGTCCACCACATGGGCATCGAAGAGAGTACACCGGAGCATTGTCTTCGGGTGGTAAAGCCGGGGGATCTGGTGCCGGGATACACCACTTGTGAAAACTACTCCAAGTGGAGTGAGGAAGCGCGAACGGGCGCGGATGGGATCGGGGATGGTCATCCTGATTGTCTCCACTGCGAGGTCAAGAACATCGCAGAGGGTCTGATCCAAGACCTTAGAGACGGCAAGCCCATGCACAGTCGTGCCCAGAGCGATCTGGAACTAATGCTTTCGGGCTACGTGGATATTGAGGCCGTAGAGAAGGATGTCTACACGTCCCATCCCCGCAATCCTTTCATCATTGATGAGTGGATTGGGGTGTTCTTTTTCATCTGGCACACCGAGGCGGCTGAGTTCGATCTCTCCCGGCTAACGGGTGACCACGATGTTGGGGCAGTCGAAAGTGCCATCGGGGATTGGATGAAAGCCCGCCGCAGACGCGGACGAGAACTTGCCGAGGAGGCCCTTGCTTCGTCGCGTGAGGGATGTGAGTACGGTCGTCAATGTGATCAGTCGTACTCCACACTGCTTCTCGATTACATCGAAATGGCAGGGGTGGAAGTACCGGAGAGAGCCCTTCACTTTCTGGAGGGCTTTGCCAACACACCCAAGTACCGGATCAAGGGACTTCTACGCATGAAAAGGTGGATGGAGTTCATGGCCAAGCCGGGACCAAAGGTGGTATTTCGGAAGGGTGGTGTCGAGAAAGCGATGCCCTACCCGGAAGAGTCGCAGAAGCAGGCTGCCGTCGATCTTGCCCGGATCGAGCAGGAAATCGAAAAACTGCAAGCTGAGTTGAGCAGATAGGGCAGGACACAGCGCGGGAGGATGAGATTTCTTCCCCTTCTGACTTCCGCGCTGTGTCCCTTTTCTCAACAAATCTGGATTTAGTTTGTCCGCTGCTTGGGTGTCATCCCGTCTTCATACACAGGAGACGAGACTATGACTACTTGCCGGATGACTTACACAGAGGCTCAGGCCAAACTTGCCGAGATTGAAAGGGTGATGGACAGGATGAAGCGGATGCTTCAGTCCCGCGAGGACCGTGCAGCCTTTGATCGCCCAGTGGCCGAGATCAGTTCCAAACTGGACACCCTCATCTATGATTTTGTGACGGTAGACCACTAATGGCAGGCATACCCCACTGTTCCCCTTGCGAGAGGATGGCGCTATTCGCAGCCGTTCTCTCCAGAATATGGAAGGACTTTCCTTCTTTCTCTCCCAACAACCCATACACCAGAGAGGTGTTTTATTCCTATTATCAAAATCCCATTCAAACTCAGCGATGCGGACTTCCACGGCATCATGGACACGGCAGGCTACGGTATCCGATACTGGGCACGGTCCATGGAAGACACGAGCCGTGGATACGTCATCGTTGACGACATGAAAACCGAGGTAGACGGGGAGAAAATCCGCGTCAAGAAAACCCTCACTCGTGCTGGCACGGAGCGGGCAATCATTGGTCTGTTCAAAGAGCGAAAGTTGAACGGCTACTACATGTCGGCCATTGACCGTCTTGTGTTCCAAGGGGACTCAAGCGACGTTGGATCGGACATCGCGGATGCCATCGTGCAACAAGCGATGTTTGGAGAGGTCATCTACGGATGACTCGTGAGCGCACGCGCACGTAGCGTCCGCACACGGCGTACACGTACCCCGCGTGACAAGACCCAAAGTTTGTCAATGTGTCAGGACCGGATAAGAGATTGTCGAGGGGCGAGTTGCGTTTGCACTTGCCCTTCGGCTTTTCTCTACGAGGTACACATGCACACCACTGACTTGACTGATCTTTCTGACCCCACGCTGAAAGCGATGGCGTCATCCCTACTGACCAGCGGCGACATCCTTGGCGTCACGGTCTATGACTTTGAGCCCTGTATGGACGTTTGGATTCCTGTGACTGGTGTTCCCGGCTGCACGTCGGAACCCTTGCACATCGCTCTGGACGGCTTCGGTCGCATCGAGTGGCAGGATTTCAGCCACAACACGCCATTGGCATCTACCGCCGAAGGCGCTGCTGACATGATTCGCTTGATTCGCAAGCATCCCCCCGGAACATTCAACACCAACCACAAAGGATAGCCCCATGCCTACAATCGAAAGCCAGAAAGTTGAGATTTGGTTGCGCCGAGAAGCGACCTTCTACTACATCGATCAGAGCGACATCCAGTTTCCGCGAGACTACGCTCATGTCGCTACCCTTACGGGTATCGAGGCGTGCGAGGGCTACCCCAACCTGAGTGCGGTGTTCAAGCGCAGCAACAACATCGACTCCACTTGGATTGAGGCTGACGGTGTTGAGGTCAACGAAGAGGGCTGCGCTCGCTACTGCTTTGAAGGCAAGTGGGATGGCCGTGGGATGCGCTCATCCAGCGTTGGCGACATCTTCCGTCCTGTTGGTACAGGGGTCACCTACGAGGTGGCTCCTTCTGGTTTCAAACGTCATTTTCCCCAAGGAGCATAATCATGCCTATTCTCAAAGAACAAAACGGTTGCACACTTTCATTGATCCTGAACGATACCGAGGGCGACAGATATGTCATGAGCGGGGGCCGCTCAGGTAGCCACTCCCTCAGTGCGGACTGCACGGACCCAGCCCGATTGAAGGCACACTGGGAGGGCTACGTTGCAGCCAACCCGCTCCTCAAATACCGGGTCCACTACACTCGTGAGAACCAATACCGGGAGTACATCAACGCGGAAGACAAGGTTGCGGTGACGCGCCGGACTCACAAGACTGTCATGGCCTGCAATCCCGCAGATGCCGTTGCCCAAGCTAAGGCGTATTCGCGCCGTTTCTATCCACAGTGCTACTTTATCTTTGAGGGTGTCGAGGAGGTGTCCAAATGAAAGTCGAAGTCTACTGGAATCTGCACAAGAAGCTGTACAGCGTCCGTCACCCCCACGGGAAGCTGATCGAGAACAATCCCCACCGCACCTATGTGGAACTGGAGGATGTGGTCTGGGTCGTCCAGCAAGGTGGGCGGGAGCGGGTATTGCGTGAAGGGAAAAAGAACGTCCATGCCTTTGCTCGTGGAACCCTCGTCGAAGGAGGCCATGACAACCGGAAGGGATGTGGGTCCATCACGGCGCTCACTTACAACCCGTACAGGCACCAGACGTTCATTGACAAGGACTCTGAGCAGGGGACTCCTGTGAGGAACAGCAAGCTGGCGATCATGTCCTTGAAAGCCAACGGTGCGCCACAAGTGTGGGCGCTGGGAGCATCACAATGAACCCGATGATTGACTTCGGATTGTTTATGGTCTGCGTAGCCGCACTCGCGGCTGCGTGGCCTTTCTTGAAAGAGATTGCTCTGATTCTGGAGCAGTGGGAAAATGAGCACATTGAACGGAAGAGAGGTGGATGATGGATTCAATATCAAGACTGTCGATGGCTGCTGTTGATGGCGTAGGGCGTAAGCCCAAGGCTGGTTGGCGGGACACTTTGATTCTCGCCTGCGACGACGTTGAGTTTGACTTTGATCTCATGGTCGAAGCGTTGGAACGCATCGCTACAGAAGGCTGGACACAGAAAGGTGTGTTCTCGGTGCGTATCGCAGCCGAGGCACTTGCGAAGGTGAAGGGAGGTGAACATGGAAACTAAGGTCGTCATCAACCCCCACTACGGGGGCTTCATGCTCTCGGAACTGGCTGTCCAGCGCATGGCCGAGTTGGGATCTAAATGGGCCAAGGGGGAGTTAGACCAAACCAACCCTTACGGCTTGTACGGGGGTGACTCGCTGTCGCGCCACGATCCCATCCTCGTCAAAGTGGTTGAGGAGTTGGGCTACCGTGCTGTGGATGGTCACGATGACCCCACGGGGTGCTTTGACGAAGACGGCAACGATCTCATGCACAAGGATGTGAGAGATCAGTTTGAGATCGTAGTGGTGAAGGGTCCGCGTTATCAGATCCGCGAATATGACGGACTGGAGTGGGTGGAAACCCCGGAGACTCTGGACTGGATTCACATAGAGGAGGGCTCATGAGCACTCAATATCGCATCCCCGTAGAGTTATTTGAGTTCGACTTTGCTACAACAGGGAGTATGAATGACGACTTACTTCCATGGAACATCTACGAAACCCACGAAGGCGAGCAGGAGACGTGGCAAGATCTCCACTTCGACTTGATGGAAGCCTTTGATGATGGAGACCTTACCCAAGAGGAGATCCAGTGGTACGTCGGGCTCATGGCTGAAATGTTCCACGACAGGACAACCCGGACTCCATGGCATGTATTCATGGCCCGTTTGTGCTTCTTGCACTTTGAGCCGGGAGAGGGGTGATGGAGTACGAGTTCACCCGCTACGATGACGCCAATGGGCGGTTACGCATCGAAGGTGTCTCAGTGCCTTTTCCCGATGTCTCTCAACGGTTCTTTCGCGGCGATGGGTTTGCTACCCATGAGGACGTGAAAATGAACCCCCGGTACTTCAAACCCAGCGGCTATACCATCGTAGATGATGGGAAGACCTATCGGATCTGGAAACTCACCGACCACGGCAGGAAACTGGTGCAACAATCGAAGGCTGCGTAGCCCACGGAGTTGACATGACCTGACCCATTAGATACAGTCTGGACGTGGGAGTTCAACCGAGCGACTTCCCGTGTGGCAAAGTCATGTGTGTTTAGGGTGCCCCAGTGAAAGCTGGGGCATCCGTTTTTTTATTGGTCCTTTCCACTCCGTGAAGGAACTTTGCGTCCCATCGCACGAAACAGGACTCCCCGGGCCCACTCACTGAAGGAACGGTCCAACCCAGCGGCATAAGTACGGAGAATACGCTCTTCCTCTTCACTCACGGCCACTGAGACCGCATGACGCCGTTGTTTGTGCTTGGGGACTCTACTGTGCTTCTTGCCATACCGACGATTGGGTATCTTTTCCCGAGGTAGGGGCTCCTCATGTTGGGGGGATTCCCATGAGCCTGCCTCCAAAGGAGGGGCCTCAGTAGGTGGTGTCGATTCCTTAGTTGGTGGGGTTGGGGCATCACTCTCCAACAGGTGAGGGTGCTTTGCGTAGAACTTAGCTGTGGTGGCACTGGTCGGGGTAGAGGGTAAGTCTTTAGACTTAGGTTCCCCTGTCCTCCGTGCTTCCGATCTAAGTGGCTGATTCCAGAGAGAAAGTCGTTTAGTCATGTTGTGATAATAACATATTTAGTCGCCGCGTGCGTGGACGCGCACGCGAGGCTTGAATAGGGTTTTGGGGCAAGGAGATTTCACCCATGGCACCACCTAAGAAACGCCTTCCAGAGCCCCCCACTGACGACACAGTGATCAACAATGCAGCCCTTCAGTTTGATGAGGACGACTTTGAGGACGAGTTTGACGACGAGTCCAAGAAACGCCGCAGTGATTTTGACGATGAAGGCGAGATTGGACTGAATGATCCTGACATCGAACACTTGGGTGATGCTCCCATCATTGGAGGGGGAGGAGGCCGTCATGGAGATCTGTACGGCAACGATGCAGAGTACGCTGTGGGTCGGGCGATGTCGCCTCGGCTGTACGCCCAAGCCTCTCAGTTCCCAACGTGCTCTCAGCTTCGGGTATGGAAGTGGGAGAACGGGATTCCCGTAGGACTCGGAGCCATCGACGCCACGGCAACCGAAGAGGACTTGGTTCGCCGGTTTGGTTCTGCGATGCCTCGCAAGGGCGAAGGTCGCGCACAGTTCAAGATGCGTCCCATCGACATCCGGGGCCAAGAGTTGGGCCAAGAAATCACGTTGGTCATTTCAGAGCATCATGCCGCGATTCAGGCTCTCCGTGCAGCCCAAGAAGAGGATCGTACCCGCACCGGCCCGGGCGGCGTCCATGTCATCAATGGCGGCGGGGGCAGCGAAGCCTATGGCGAAATGGGTCGCATGTTTGAGCATGCGTTGGAGGCGGCTGAATCCCGTTCCAGCGCGTTGGAGCAGGCATTGGAGAGAGAGCGTGAGCGGATTCGCCAAGAAGACTTACAGCGAGCCCAAGAGCGCGTTGACTTGGCCACCAATGCTGCACAAGGTGTGCAGGCACTCACCGAGCGCATGATGCACGATGAGTCCAAACGAGCCGAACGGGCGATGAATATGCAGAACCAACAGTCTCAGACTTTGGTGACTACGCTGTCCAGCATTTTCAGTCAGCAACAGTCGATGATGCAACAGTCCACAGACCAGCAACGCCGTGCCGACGAGTTCCGATTGGAGCAGGAGCGGCAACGTGCTGATCGTGAACGCCGAGACTTTGAAGAGAGGATGCGCCTTCAGGCTCAAGAGTGGGAACGCAAGCGTCAAGCCGAGCGTGAAGAAGCAGAGCACAAGCTGAAGTTGGAGCGTGAAGAGGCCCAGCGGCGATTTGAGCAGCACCGGATGGAGTTGGATGCCAAGTTGCAGCGTGAGCGTGAAGACATGGAGCGCAAAGAGCGCAAAGAGCGTGAAGACGCAGAACGCCGTGATCGATGGCTGGCCGAAGAGCGGACACGCCGAGAGGAGCGGATTGCCCGCGAACAGGCAGAGCGTGAAGCAGAACGCAATCGTCAGCATGAGCGTATGTTGAAAGACGCGGAGACATCGGCGCAGCGTGACCGTGAGCATGCCGAGCGAATGATGCAGCTTTCCAAGATCGAAATGGAAAACCGCGCCAATGCAGGGGGCATGAACGTGCTGGGGAATGCAGCCGGAATGCTGAAGCAGTTTGGTATCCAGCCCAATGAAATCTTGCCCAAGCTGTTCTCTCCCAATGAAGAGGAGAAAAGCGGAGGTTGGCTGGAAGCGTTGCCAAGCATCCTTGGAGCGGCTGCGGAAATGGCGAAGGCACGGACTGCACCACAACCCGCCCCCCAAGAGATCGCCATGATGCAACGACCTGCGTTGCCTCAACCCGGGATGGACCCTCGGATGTACGGTGCTGACCCATTCATGCAAGCACCCAACGAAGCGCCTGAAATGTTCCGGGCTCCTCCCCCAGAACCTGTAGCTGTGGCCAGTGAGACTCCCGTGCCCGCTGGAGCCCAAGGCGTGTCGGAAGAGGCTGTAGAAACGCCGATGCAACGCCAAACAAGAGAACTTTCCAGCTTGGCCGCTGAAGCAGGGCTTCCGTTGCGGTCTCAGAGAAATGCACGGGTCGAACTTCGGAACCTTGTGCGTAAGCTGAGAGATTCCTCTCAAGAGTCATGGCAAGACCTCATTCTCGCTTCGTTGTCCATGGAAATGGCCATCTATCACTATGTCCAAGCTGTAACGGTGCGGGCGGCCCTTTTGGAAGCGGGCGCGGAGCCTGAACTCGCTGATACGATCTGCGCTGCTATGCAAGCCTCTTCGATGGTTCCCGATGACCTCAACTATGATTGGGGAACAGCATGAAAATCGTACTGGAGGGAGAACAAGCCGAAGTCATGGCTCTTATCCAAGCCATGGCAGGCCAAGTGGTGGAACAGATTACTCCTGTAGTCAAACACATCGTTGAGGCAAGTGAGGCAGTGGAAACCCAAGCCGCAAAGATGCCCGATGCCTTTGGCGAGATCGTCACTTCATGGCTGGATGGATTCAGTGTGGATGGCCGAGACCATTGGGACAATGAAGACCAAACTCCCCGGACTCAAAAAGGGGAGCATTTGAGGGATCTTGGTAACTCCCGGGATGCAGGGGCTACGCTCAAATGGATTCGGCAACAGGGCGGTCTTACTCATGCTGTACAGAACGTCTTGAACGGCGACACAGAACTTTCTCGCGGGGTTGCGGTAAACATGGCACAGGTTGCCAGTATCCTTTTCCCCGATCTTGCTCAGACACTTGAACATTTTGACCCTTTTGAGGACTAACCATGGACCACAACGATACCTTTATTTGCTCTCTCTCCGGTGTAGAAGCACCTGACGAAGAGATTCTTCCCGATGACTTGGCTGACGATCTTGGCCTCTTGCCCATGGGGTGGACTCGGATTGTCATCGAGCGCCGACTTCCCAGCCAAGAATGGCAGGAAATCCAACAGGTCAAGATGATCATGAGTGAGGCCGCTGTCCAACAACTCCCTGAAGACCAGCGAGTTCCCGAAGCTGTCCGTGCCATTCAAATCCAAATCGCTGCTCAGTTTGCATCGCTTGAGGCAAATCTCAGCCCCTTCTCCAACATGAAAGAAGTTTTGTTCCTCGCCCCTCCTGAACTGGACCCTGCGCTTGCCAAAGAGTTCTTTGAAATCAGAGATCGTCTTGGCTTGCCCATTCCTACTGGTGATGAAGCGGAAGACGCTGAATCGGAGGAGGTCGAAGAGGTTGAGACTGAGAAGGCTGCAACGTCGGCCTAACCCATAGCACTCGCTTTTCCTGTGTAGCACTCCGTCGCGTGGTACAGCCCTTCATCTTGTAGTAGGGTCAACCACACGACGGAGTGCTTTTTCATGGATATTTCAGCGGCGTTGGGAGCCCCCTCGGTTCCCCTAAAACCAGACAGTCCGAAGGTTTACCACCTTCCGACTTGGGACGGGTTTGCCGATCCAAAACGTCTGGATGTCATCGCTCGCATCGCGAACATGAGAGGCCGGGATCCCCAGATTGCCACCCTTGCTGTCAACATCCTGAAGCAAGCAGGCGCACAGCCTCGCCAATACAAGAAGCAAGCAGCCGCCTTGCTCAACTTTGTGCAGCACCAAATCTACTACGTCAACGAGCCGGGAGAACGGCTGCAAGACCCGTTGTACACGTTGAAAGTTGGATACGGGGATTGCGATGACCTCGTGATTCTCCTTGCTTCGTTGTTGGAGAGCATTCGACTCCCTTGGAAGTTGGTGATCTCCGGTACAAAGGGGCGCAAGAAAGTACGCTATCACCAAGGGGACAAGTTTCCCGGTGCAGCTAAGAAGGGCTACAACTGGTCCCACATCTACATCATGATTGGCGACCGGCCTTTCGTTCCTCAGAAATGGTATTACGCCGAAACTACAGTCCGTGGAGCACCCCTTGGGTGGGACGTAGTGGACGGTGATGCTTCGATTTTCCCTGAACTCCAAAACAACTACGGAGCAACAATGTCCTACGAAATCATTGACTATGGGGCTGCGATGATGCCCGCTGGAACCCAACCAGCCCTGACGATCCCTTCCAACTTGCAGCTTCAGACTCCCTCTGCGTCGTTTGCTCCTATTGTTTCCAAGGGGAAAGACTCGGGAGGGTATCGCCGTCGTTTCCACGCTTGGCGCAGGCCCTCCCCGGGACTCCTGCCAGTTCCTCAAGGGGAACAGCAAGCAGACATGGTTGCTGTGGTAGTGATTGGCCCCAGAGGCCGTGTGTTGGCCTTGCATCGTGCTCCATCGGTTCGGTGGATGCCCGGTAAATGGGATTTGCCCGGTGGAAAGACACTCGGACTCCCCGCTCGCCAAGCCGCTGTTCGCATTTTGAGTGCTGAAACAGGAATCCGAGTACAGCCCTCTCGTCTCCGTGCATGTTCAGCGGTTTACCATCCGGCTGCCGGAACTTCAGTCTTCTACGTCCTGCGCCTCGCACCAAAGGACAAGCGCCAGATTGACATTCGCGCCAGAGAGCACCAAGGGTTCCGGTTTGTGCATCGCGCAGACTTGATGAAAAACTACAAGACAGCGCCCTACGTTGAAATTGCATTCCGAGCATGCTTCCAGCCACAGTCTTTGAGCACTTACACCAAGAGCCCTGCTCCCGTGAAAAAGGGGTTGATCAAATCTCCCTATGTGTCCAAGGCTCAACTGCCCGTAATGGCGTATCAATCGAACCTCAACTTGCTGAAAAGCTACGGAGCCATGGACATGCTTGAGGGTGACGTGATGGGTGTGCCCAAAGTGGCACTTCTCGCTGCCGCTGCCGGTGCTGGATATTACTTCTTTATCCACAAGAAAAAGAAGCCAGCCCGTAAGCGTCGTGCGAACCCTCGCAGGCGTCGTCGTAACAGCCGGAAGAGCCGTCGATAGGAAGTTGCCATGTACTACCCTCACCGCCATTCTGTGATGTATGGTCAAGCCCCCACTGCGGGGGCTGTGGCCGGTGGGGCAACTGCGGCTGCAACTGCGAGCCAAAAGAACGGCAAGACCGACCCTGAAGGGTTTCTGGGATTGAACTGGAAAGAAATCGGGGTCGCCGTGATCGTGGGATCGGTAACAGCGGTGCTCACCCAGTTAGCCATTGAGCATGTCCAAGAAGTCCGTAAAAAGAAGGCCCCGCGCTCTGAAGCATTGGTGTTCTCTCGCCCATGGGACAGTAAATGAAGCGCCGGAAAAACTTCTTGTTTGGCGGCTCCAAGCGGTTTGAAGTCCGTATCTATCCCTATGGGATGGAGGGATTCAAGAACCTTGGAGAACAGAACATTCGACGAAAGAAGTTCGCCAGCATGAAGGATGCGTGTCGTTGGTTTGATGCCAACGATGATTACCCGTTGGTCGAGTTGGTGGATTTGGAGAAAGACCATGTGGTCGCGTCCGGGGGAACCGGCAAGAAGTTCAACCCCAAGAAGCGCAAACGCAAACGCAAGCCAAAGACAGAGGTATCTCGTCGGGATGTGTACGCGGAAATGGCCAAGGCTCGCAAGACAACCCGAGGCCATAAACGCAAGGATCGGAAGCGTGCCGTGGCACGGGGATCGTCACGGAAGCCCAAGCACAGGGCACGGCTCAACCCCGTCCAGTACGACAAGCCGAACGTGAACAAGAAGGATTTTGATGCAGCGGTGAAAAAGCGGCAGGGCAAGCTGATCAGCATGTACCGAGGGTTCATCAACACCTTGGAAGAGGCCAATGTGCAGGATTTGCCCGCAGTAGGTGAACTCCGTGATGAAGCCTTGCGTGCTGCTGTAGCCATTGAATCCACTCGCTTTCCCGAACTGAAAGGCCAATCGTTTGAAGGGGTCACGGCATCGAAAGCCGCCAAAGAAGCCTTGTCTCTTGATGAGGATGGCATCTTTGCTCCGTATGCGCGGAAATACGCCCCGTTTTTCAAGAACCAACTGAGGGATTTGGAAGCCGACATCAAGAAAGAGCAGGCTCGGGTCAAGAAGTCTCGGACCAAAGATTCCAAGCGGATTCAAGAGGCAAAGGAGGACGCGGAACTCAAGAAGCTGGAGCAAGAAATGGAGCGCAGGCTCCAACCCCAGACCTACAGTTCCGATGAGGATGAGCCCACCAACTTTGACGCGATGTGGGCCGAAGAGGACCAACGAGCCAGCACTCGTCAGAGAGAACGGGCATCACGCAGGCGGCGAGAAGAGGAGCCTTTGGATGATGAGTTTCCCCGGGCCACTCGGAGTCAAAGCCGTGCTCGCCGTGTAGGGCGTTACGAGGCGCATCTTGCCGATACTCGACGCAGTGATGTCTCACCCCCACTCAAGGTGTTGGCCGATGCCCGCCAAGACATCCTGCTCTACGCATTGAAGGATGGGACGACTCAGGTGTGGTCCAAGGGTGCGATCACCGAGACATTCCTCCCCAGCAAGAAAACGCCATCCGTCACGTTTGCCCACCGCTATGCCAACTGGTGGCGCGGTCTGGATGAGCGTGGAAAGATTCGGGAGAAGGCCAAGAAGTCTCGACTCCGCAGTCGTGTCTTGCTTGCCGTCGAGGGCAAAAAGGGAGTCAAGGTCATCGAGCCTTCGATTGCCCAAGAGATCGGACGGGTCCAGCGCGATGTCATTGGCACTCACGCCCTTCCGAGTCTCGATGACTACGAGTTGAAAGGCCCTCGCGCCAACCCCAAGGCAGGGGAGACGAATGTTTTCTTTTTTCTTGGGCATGAGTATGATCCCAAGAAAAGAGCCTACAAGTCCACAAAGAGTCTGTTTGCCAAGAAAAGCACTCGCGTTGGCTTAGGCCCCACCTACAAGATTTCGATTGCCCGCGCTAAATCGCCTCGGGGATTCGACACATCGAGCGTGGAAAGTCTCGATAATGTCTTTGCAGGTTTCACTGAAGCGGACTGGAAGTATTTGCTCCCCAAGAAGGCAGGAAAAGTACGTCCCGCGTCCCAGAAAGCAGCAAAGAAAATCAAAAGTGAGAACGAGTTTGGCCAGAAGCTAAAAGCCCACTCAGGTTGGCATCCTTTCTGGAACGATTTGTCCTACATCGAAGGGAACCACCGCACTTATGTAGGTTCACGCGACCGTGAAATACCCCGCTCAAGGGCACGAGCGATGGAGAGAAGAGGTCTTGTTTCCATTTCAGGGAGAGCGGGCAACGAAACCGTGTCTTTGACGCCCAAAGGCTACGATAGGTTTCAGAGAGGCCAAGAAGAGTGGGACCGTATGTTCTTGAACAACCCCCGCCACCGAAGGAATGGCAAGATGACCTACACGGATGCCGAGTTGTTGGACTACCTGAAAACCGCCAAGTCAGGCATCACAGTGATGGAGTTGGCGTATTCATTTGGAGGGACATCCAGTTCTCATACGGCACGGTTACGCAAGCTGGTGAAGGCCGGTAAGATCAAGACCCGGAAAGTGGGCAAGACTACTCGCTACTATCGAGCCAACCCCCGCCGCCGTAAGAAAGAATCAAAGCGTGCTTTCGTAGAGCGAGTTTGGTCGGAGCGTGCGCCTCGTCTACCTTCTCATTCTTATGGCCCACGGAGAGGGCTGGAGGGTCCATTCCAGTTCCGTAGTGGCAAGGTGCTGTACTACGATCCGCGAGAAGGAGCCTACTACGATCCTGACTCCGACATGTACTTGTCTGACTCAGAAGCCGAAGCGTTCATCATGAACCCTCGCCGTAAGAACTCGTCGGTTCGCTACCGGGTGATGTACGCCAGCGTAGATGGTGCCGGGTACTACAAGAAAGAGGGCGAACCTCGGACGTGGGCCACCAAAGAAGCGGCCATTCGATTCGCTGACAGCAAGCAAGAAAACTCGGACAAGAGCGGGAACCCATACGGGTACTACTACTCAGTCCACACTGACACCTATCCATCCCGCGTGGTTTACAGAACACGGTAAGGAACACTCTCATGGCACGACGAAAGAACTCCCGTCACGGGTCATACCCCG